>Ga0334901_1002110_pt1 | contig 17849 bp, 14 predicted proteins | sample GraSluR3_MG_3_FD_207216 | JGI IMG/M metagenome (GOLD analysis project Ga0334901, IMG submission 207216) | Sludge microbial communities from methane-producing bioreactor in Wageningen University, Netherlands - Granular Sludge_15_08-R3 | ecosystem: Engineered > Bioreactor > Anaerobic >... | reverse complement strand
TGATTATGAACGTCTAGCCGCTTATCAGGCTGCCTATCTGATAGCTTTGAATGATTCTGTAATGGGCGAGGAAGAAAGAGCTAGGGCTCTTGAAGAGTCATCGAAAAATGCCGAGGAACTCAAAAAACAAATTACAGCAAATCTTAGGGAGACCTATCGTACCGATGAAGAGCAACGAGAAATTGACCTTTCTACTTTCAAGGCAGATCTTGAATGGGCAAACTCACAGGGATTGCCCGATCTTGCTAAAAATATTCAAGATGCTTGGAATGCCTACTTGCTGGAAGACTGGGAAAAGGGATTTGAAGATTCGTTGGATGGGTATGATACATATCTTGAAAAGTATAAAGAAATCATAAAATCTCTGACGGAGTTGGATGAAACTTCACCGGAAGGGGCCGCTCAGTATCTTCTTGATAAGAAAGCTGAGCTTGAGAAGGAGATGCAGTCTGAACTGTATGATAAGTACAAAACAGACGAACAGGAGTACCTGGACAACCTGAAAGATTATGAAAATGATATTGCAGAAGCTTTAGCAATTGGCAATACAGAATTAGCTGCAGAAGCGGCCAGACAACGGGATGAATACATATCTGACTACTTGGCAGAGATTATGGAAAGCACCGAAGGCTGGGAAGCCCTGATGGGAGAACTATCGGAAATGACCCGGGAAGAAGCGGAAGCTGCTATTGAAGAAGCACGGAAGTATCTGAATGAAACAGAAGGACTGTCTGAAGAATACAAGCAGGAACAGCTTGCCAAGCTTCGGGAGATAGAAAAGCAACTGGATGATCTGGACTTTGAGAACCTGATCGAATCGGCAAAGGAAGTACTTGAAGTCTTTGATTCTCTCATTGGTGTGTTGGAGGCAATGGGTGCAGATACTCAGGTAATTGACAATCTTCGAGAAGTTAGTAGTCTTGCATCAAGCATAGTATCAGCAGTCTCATCTTTTGCTTCTGGGAATATTGTAGGTGGAATTGTTTCGGTCATTGGGGCCATTACATCAGGGATATCCCTTATTAACCAATTAATGGATCCATATGCCCGTAAGATTGCAGAGGCAACCGCTGAGGTGGAAAGACAAGAACGGGCTTACAACAGGTTGCAAAAAGCAATTTCCAATACCCTTGGCAAATCTGATGTTGCAGAGAAAAAAGCGCAGGCAATCGCAGTACAGCAGAGCATCATTGCTGCTCTGCAGGAACAGCTGAAAGCCGAACAGGAAAAGAAACAGTCCTGGTGGGATCCTCTGGGATGGTTTACTTCTGGCCCGGATGAGGAGAAAATTGCAAATCTGACCGATGCAATAAATGATGCGTATGCGGAGATCAACGCCATTGTCGAGTCAATGGTTGATGATTTCTACGGGCAGGATGTTGATTCTATTGTCTCGAAATATGCAGATGTTCTGTCAACGCCTTTTGACAACGCTATAGAAAAGGCTCAAGCACTCCGGGCAGTAAGCAAGGAAATCATAAAGCAGATGGTCCTTGATTGGGCCAAGGCTCAACTGTTATCTCCCGAAATAAAGAGTGTACTGGATGGTTACTATGCGGATAATAAAGATAAGGCTTTCACAAAAGAAAGTCTCACCGGTTTGATGGGAGATTTGGAGGGTGCCACATCTGGGTTTTCGTCCTTCATTGAATCACTACAAGATGTATGGGGAACTGAAGATGTTGATTCTTCAGCTACTTCGGCCATAAAATCTATCACTCAACCCCAGGCCAATGAACTGCTCGGTATAGCTACAGGGATGAGGATCATTCAGAATGAAATGAAAAATGACCAAAAGACCATGGGGCAGGAAATGGCCGATATAGCCCGGCTGAACGCTGAAATGTTGGAGGTGGTTAGGGATATTCGGGATAACACAGGTGATATTCGGGATAATACTGGGGATATAAAAGTGACATTAAGCCGAATGAGTAACAACAATTCCCTGTATGGAACAGGTTTAAACGTGTAATTATGAGAACATACAATATTGATAGATATGATCTGAGCTACTTCGGAGCGATAGTTACAGAGATTACTGGTTTGGAAGGACTTAAGGCCAGGAATCTTGATCGTACTATCTGGCCAGGTCAGCACGGATCTCAGCCTAACCGTCTGGTTCGTCGGTTCCAGGATCGAGAGATCAGTATGTCTCTATTTTTTGAATCTACCACTATGTTGGCAAGGCAAAAAGCCTCACAGCTCAGGACCCTGTTGTATCCATATGGCCGGCCGGTAAGATTGACAATTTCTGATGATGAAACAAGTGAAGTTCTTTCTTATGATTTAGATACGATAAGTGAAGATCTCTCGGATTTCGTTTACAATGATATGACTGAAGTCCACTTGAAATTTGTAGAAACGGATCCTGTTAAGAATGTATATGTATGCAATGGATCGTCAGCTTCGATTTCAATCGCATCTGATAATGCTCTGCAGATATCCTGGGGAGACAAAACTCTAAGCGAAGATCTGTTTACCGGGACCTACACACACGAATACCAGGATGGCCTTGATAGCCATTATATCATCGTTTCCGGTGTAATGGAAGAAGCAACTATAACAGGATTGACCTTATTATATACGGTAAGACAATGAAATATGTACTGACACATACAGATAATTCAAAACTCAATCTACACACCAGAACACCGTATTCTTCTGTGTTGGAAGCTTCGGTTTCAAACATATGGCAGGGGTATAATGAATTGACTTTGAAAGTGTCGGTTGAGGGTGTTCCTGGATGGAGGCATTTTGACAAGATAGAGATTGAAGAAATTGATTTTTTTCTGCATGAGTGGAACACCTCAGAACATGTAGACGAGAGAATAAGCACTTATACACTTCATTTTTACGGGCCTGAGAAAATGATCATTGAGGCGTCTCCTCTTACTGATATGGATGAGGATGGAGTTTCTGTATTCCGGAAGTTGACCTCCGTAACCGGTGACTTGTCATTTTTTGGAAACATGATATGCAACTGTATTAATTACAGACATTATGATCCTCAGACCGGCCAAAGGGTAAAACAGAATACTGTTAAACTAGGAACCTATCCAGCAGGAACGAAACACCTCAATGTTGATTTTTCTGAAAGTAATGCGTTTGCAGGGCTCAAAGCAATATGTGAAAAGTTTGGTGTTTCATACTCTTTGGAACGAAACACTCAGGGAGATACCGATTACATCCTGAATTTTGAGACAGAACAGACAGTATTCCCGGTGACCCTATCTTATGGCAAGGGTAAAGGATTATATGCTATCAGGAGAAAAAGCCTCAACACAAAAAACATTAAAACCATTCTTACTGTTCTGGGTTCCTCCAAGAATTTGCCGGTTGATTACGGTAAAAATAATCTTGAACTGGATCCCACATTATATCCGGGAAGTATTATTGCCAATGCGACTAAAATCGCAAAATACGGAACCTGGAATGAAATTTATCAGAACGAGGAAATCATGCCTTCCCGGTTAGGGGTTATTACGGAAATCGATGAAACTGATGTACTTTCATTCTTTGATGACACGTTGACTTTTGATCCGACCGGTGGTACTGTGAATATAGTAACTGGACAATTGGCCGGCAATAATTTCAAGGTCAAAAAGTACAGTTCCACAACCAATAAGATAACCGTAGAGCCGCTTACTGATGAAAACGGTTTTACAAAACCGTCTGTAGCACCGTATTTATTTGCTCCTGGAGATGAATATTACCTGGTTGACATACCGATGCCAGCATCATATCTAATAGCGGCCCAGGAAGAACTTGCCGAGGCAGGAAATGCGGAGTATGACAGAATATCTCAGCCACAGGTGGCTTATGAGGTGTCTCTACATGGGAAATTCTTACGCAAACATGAAGTACGTCCCAGGGTAGGGATGTATCTCCCAATTTCTGATGTTCGCTGGGGCGTCGACAAGGCAATTCTGATCACAAAAATTAAGCGGGATCTTATCAAACAAGATGACTGGGAGTATGAATGTGAGATTTCCGATGATCCGGGAGAAAGCCTTGCCGTAACATTGTACAAAAAAGTCCAACAGGCGCCAATTCTGGTAAAGAAAAAGAGTAAGGAGTCCGACTTATTGGCGCAGAAATACGCTGAAATAGCAGTAACTGCTGCCGCTAATGATGCTACGAGCAAGACTGATGCCGCTAAAGATGCGTTTGCGCAAAAATTAGGTTACACGAGTTGGGATGCGATGTTTGCTGCTGCAGCTTTGGACGGGAACCTCATAACATCAGAAGGGTTAATTAGTGCTGAGGTAATCGATGTTGAAGCACTTGCTGCTGATAATGCTTTTGTGGAGGATTTGACTGTTCGCTTTCTTCAGACAGTATATGATGCTTACGACTGTCGAGTAAATATTCGTAATACGACTGATACTGAAGAGAATGGAGCCTCTTATGTAAAACTTGAAAATTCAAATGGTGGAACGGCAGGATTTGAATATGACACAAGGGTAGGCGAACCTGTCGCAAAAGTAACACAGGCAGGAAAAAATACGGTAGTGTATTCCGATGGACTTTTATCGCAACTCCTTTCGTCTTCTTCCTATGGTTATGATCAATGGCTAGGAATATCCGCACTTGGACTTATGGTTGCACAGGGCGTTTACCCAGCATCTACAACAACGAGGATAGCTATTGCTTATAATGTAAGCACAGGTTTAGTGCAACTTTATTTTGACGATTTGCCACGAGGTGCTTTTGGAACAGCACCAGGCAGACATTTGTACCGTTCACCAGACGGATTAAGCAATGATATAATCAGATACCAATCACCGTAAAGAAAACGAATATGGACTACGAAGTACATTACGAATTGATCAGTAGACTTTATACGTTTGAAATCTGGGACAAGGTTTCTGATGTCCACGGTATTGTGTCTTTGTTGCCATCTGTGTCACAAAAACACAAAAAACTTATCGAAGAAGCGGATAGGGTTTTAACGATTTACAAAAAAATTAAGGCTAAAGATTCCAAGGAGCAGAAAAAGATAAAAGAGATGATTGCTTTTGCTACAAGAGAAAAGGGAAATGCGCTAAAATTCAAGCAATCCATAGATGTCACACTTAGTTCGTATGCTAACATGAAAATCCCTGTCATAGTATCACATAGTGGTATTCCGCAAGAGGTGATAGACATTTCATGCTACCCTGAGGTAAAGAATCTTTCAGAGGAAGAAGCTCTTACATGGTTTCGGAATTATTTCCTTTCCGGTGTAATGGAAAAGGCGAAAAAGTCTGGTTTTTACGGAGATGATTTCGGCAAGATGTGTTTGCGTATGAGGGCAGATCTGGATATACTTTACGAATGGGTGAAAAGTATTCAAGATATGATTCCTTCAGCTCCGCCTATTCCTGTCTTGAAAACATTGGACGAAGATGAAGAAGCAGATAATCTTTTTGAAAAGGCCGTCTTGTGTAAGGCACTCAAATTAAGTGACTTGCCTGATAAAAAACAGGAAAAAATAGCTCAGAAGATAAAATTGGCGGCTCAAAAGGGATATGTAACAAAGAGAATGAATGACGAAGCGAACTTGTTTCTGCAAAAATTTAATAAAAAAGAAAAATAATGAATAAAAGTAGGCTAATATGAAAACCGAATGGGGAATAAAAAAATTTTTGACAACGGCTGATGTGAAGTTGCAACTTGCCATGTTTGATCAGAATGGCGATCCTTATACCGTGGGGAACAGACCAGACTTTGTAGTTAAGTTATGGGTTCTCAACAGGCGTACAACAGTTTTTACTGCGAGTAAAGCAGGAGAAACGTATAGTGGGTGTTATCTGGGAGAAGACAACCAGATTTATGTTAATATCCCAAAAAACACTTTCACTCCCGGTAGGTTGTGTATTGCCTTTGAGCCAACGATAGTAGATGGAACTTTTAACGATGGCACATACGAGCCGTCTGTAGGGAGTATTACCGATTATGAATATATCAGTATATAAAAGGAAGAGGAAATGAGTTACGGAATAATACCAGTAGCAGTACCAAAGATCGTTCAAACAGCACCTGTAGTGCCGGCAACGATAACTATGACTGATGAAGTTTTAACTGTCATAAGTAATGCAGTTAGCAGTTTGGTAAATAGTGAATTAGGAAAAATCATGAGTATGGTGGTATATAATATTACTGTCATGCATCCGCTTGCATCGGGGTTTTACAATTCCGTCACTGCAAGAGCCACTGTTCCCGAGTCTGTAAGAGTAAGGGGAATGGTGATTACGTATGAAACAGCATCCGAAAAATGGGTGACAGAGCAGTTTATTGCTGCGAACCTCAGCACATGGACAAGCGATGCAGGTTGGATGTCTTTGTTGCACTCTAATCTGAACGCTCTTCTGAAGCTGACTACAACTGAATATGCAGCATTAGATCCGAAAGATGAAGATACACTTTATATAACAATAGAAGAGGAGGTATAATATGGCTTGGTCAGGATCAGGAAGTGGAACATTGGCAAGTCCTTACATGATAACCAATGTAAGTCAGATAACGGAAATGGCTGATCAGTCAGGAGGTTCTTACATCTATGCTGGAGACTATTTCAGATTGGCGAATGATATTTCTATGGGAGCCACACAGTTTCCATTGATAGGCCAACATTTCGATGGAGATGGAAAGAGGCTGTACAATTGGAATAAAAATCCTGCGGTAGGGCCATCAACGGGAGTTGTATCAGGTAGTTCCTTTACCAACGTCAAATGCGAGGTGTCTGTTGGCACGTTGGGTTATTTCTTTCCCAATGCCGGTACTGCGTCAAATGTTACGATAACAGACGTAGAGATTGAGATAGGATACGTTGCATACGTATTGGCTAAAGTCAATCCGACTTGGATAATTGAAAGGGTTAAATGTTATGGAGATGTGCGCTCTTTTATTAAGTCCTCACAATCAACGGGTCAAACGCCAAATTTAACGGACATCTATGTACTAAATAAGACGTCTTATTGTTTTCTTGTTGAGGCGAATTGTAATTCAGTAATATACAGATGTCAGTTGGTTCAGATGGCTACTTCTTTCCAAAGGACGTCTGTTGTGAAAACACTTGTATCAGGAGGCGTTGTACGTCAATGTCTTGCGATTGCTTTAAACGCTGGCAAGCCGGATGACACCGATTATAATGCCTATGGAATGGCGTTGGTGGATACACCTCAATCAGGTTCTCTTATAGAAGATTGTCTGGCAACGGTGTATAACTTACATACAAATCGTTACAGGGAACTTAATAGGCACATGAATTTGGCGCTTATTTCAGGAAATTACAGCTACTCACCAACCGTTAAAAACTCAGTAGCGGTTATCCACAATGCAGTCCCTGTACAGTCCTTTATTGAACCGTGGTTTGATGATCTTGGATATACGGATTGGTATGTTCCTTCGATCGATGAATTGGAATTAATTCGTCAAACAATGAACTCTGGTGGATTAGATTATTGGTCGATCAATAATGGGCTTGGCTTTGATTACATGTCCAGCACGGAAGTTGACGCAAATAGCTGCTATGTTAAGAGATTATATTCATCCACTCCCCTGACAGTAACAAAAAGCGAATATTATGCGGGGTTAATATTGGTACGGAATCTTGTAGAGATACCTGCCGAATTGGGAGTTGGAGACGAGTATGAGGGGACAAAAATCATATACAAAGACGGAACGACTGGGATAGGTATGGCGAAAAGGGCGGTTGCAAATGGGTATAAGATATTTTCTTTTGGTTCTACAGGAAGTTTACTTGGGACGTCTTCTAACGTGGGGTCAGGGAAGGCGAATACTGCTCTAATGGGGTCGGCACTTTCCGATCCTGCGGGAGCAACAGACTGGATCGAGAAATATCTTTATAGCCCTGTGGAAATGAACTTTTTAGGTCATATTCCAGATAATGCATCAAATTCCGGACTTTACCAAGTGTTTGGAGACAATGATTACGATGCCATTGACGAGGCAAATGATATGGGGTTTTACTCCCCCTCGGCAGCTTCTGTATCCAATAAAAAGGTAAGTCAGTTAAAAAACTCAGCTGAATTTTCTGCGTTGGATTTTTTAGATACATGGGCAGGTGGAGACGGAACGAGCGAGATATACCTAAAAAACAACGACTTAGCTGATTTTGGAACACCTATAGCTTTATGTAACGTACATGAGGTTGAAAGGACAGGTAGTACGCAATTTTCAATCGCCCTTTACTTTTTGTCAATTAGTCCGGGTGCTACTTATGGCGTGGAGTTGTATTTCGGTGGAACACTCTTATCAGATACGGAGAATCAGGCGACATTCTCAGTTAGCGATTCATCAGAAGGAATATATGAATTGAAGCCTTATGTAAAAGTGGATGGAATAAAAACGTATGGCGCAACCTACATATACGAGCATTTCACGTCAGCCAACGCTGTTAAGGCTCCAATTCCTTTGTCTGTTACCACTCAGCCGATAACAACTTTTCCCTTGCGTTATCCGCATGGGCTATGTTATTATAATGGTTACGCATATGCAGGAATACGTAACAATACTATTTTACCTACACCCCTGGTTGTTTGTAAGGTAAACGTGGATGACATTACGGATTATATAGTAACACGTATAAGACCGGCCTCGGAACTTCTTTTCCCTGATTCTTATTACGAGACAGAAAATTCAGCAAGTGCTTACGGTTGTGATTTGGAACAGTTGGTAGTTTGTAGGGGATATGTTTATGGTGTTTTTTCGTGTGTTACAGGCGTTGGGAGCAATTATCTCTTACAGTATAATCCTACTACCAATGCTTACAAAGTTTTTGCGGTCAATGCTGCTTCTACAACAGTACCTATTCTTACAGATGGTGAATATCTATATTTTATTTCCTTAAGGTATGTTGCCAAAGTACATCCGCTTCAGTTTGAACAGGCTCCCAATCAATTTTATACAGAGTCTGTTTTTCCGACAGTTGTTGAAGCCACTTATGATTCAGCACTTCAGGGGGGGTATGCTTTGGGATTGCATCCAGAATACTATACGAAAGGAATATGTCATTCCGCCATAGCTGACGATGAGTACTTATATGTCAATTATACAACAGGAGCACATTCTGGTTATGATGCTGGATTAGGGATTTCTGTTCACGAGTGTCATAAGATAAAAAAATCTGATATGACGCCTGCGGGATATGCAAATATTCCAAAGAGTACTGACGATTGTTGTCAAACTGAAACACACATATTTCACGGAATCGAGGTTCAGCCAGGAGCTGATCCGAATACTTATGGATACGGTTGGGGGGCTTTTGCGGTTCGGAAATCCGATATGGCTGTATTAGGAATTAAAAAATTGCACGAGACCGATGATCCACCCTCGGTAACATCCTATGCGTCTTTGATATTTGGTAATTATCTAATTGACTCAAAAACAAATAAGAAAATATATATAATTGACATCAGTGACGTGGATAATTGGTCATTGTCTGACCCTGCCGGAAAATATACGTTGGATGTATTTGACTATACACCTCAAGGTATTTCCACAATTAACGAAATGATTTTGGCAAGTCAGTTTATTGGAACCACATGGAACAAGGATGGTGCAATAGCGGCATTTAATCTTGCAGGTTATAACTTTTTTATAGCGCCTATTGTCAGTACCAGGCCGGCTGTAATAGAAGGAACGGATGTTATATTCAAGGGGTGGATTTCCAATGCAGGAAATCTGGAAATAACAGCCAGAGGGTTTCGGTATGGTACATCTATCGAAGACCTTAGTCAAATATTCGTGTCAAGTGATACTATCGATGCTTTTGAAGGAGAGGTTACGCTACCTGTTGGGACGTATTACTATCAAGCGTATGCCACAAACTCTGAAGGGACAGGATATGGCTCCATTGTGCAGGTAGAGGTTGTTGAATTACATGCATCAGCACCGACAGCTTTTGGTTCAACATCTGAAATACAGGTATTGTTATCATGGGATGATCCTGAAGATATGGGCGTAGGTACGCTTCTCGGTTTCAAGATTGAACGTAAGACACAAGATGGAAGTGAATGGAATACGATTTACCAGAATACGGAACTTGTTGAATACAGTTATGTCGATACTGTAGAGGCTGGTTCGTATGATTACAGGGTAACAGCCATAACAACAGAAGGTGTTTCCCCGTATTATGCCACGCAATCGATAGATGTATCCGGAGGTTCAGGAGGTACAGGTGGAAAGTATAAGATATATGTCGGTTCTTCAGAAGCGACTATTGGATAATTGCTATGACTGATAAATAAAAGAAGGGCAAAAAAAGTATAATAACATAAACAGATGAAAAAATGGAATGGATAGAATTTATTACTAAAATACTCGATTTAATCGTTGAGTATATTTTGCCGATTATATTGAATATAATCGGCTAATATGATGCATTATACGGACATAGGTCTTGTACTCGCCGGATTGATTGTGGGCATACCGTTAGGGGCCTGCCTGCAATATTATAAACGTATTATTGATATAATATTCAAAACACACAAAAACAAAATTTAATATGGAAAAAAAAACGTTTTGGACAAAGTTTCTGGATTGGATCATCCAGAAAACCCTGAAGGATCTGATCAATTACATTAAAGGCATTGTTGGTGAAGCAACGATTGCAGCAGATGTAAACACCTGGGGCAGTTGGTCCAGTTTCCTTCTCAATCTTGTCAAAGATCTTCTGGAAGGATATAAGGAGATCAATGCAGCCCCAGCAACAAAATCCGGAAAATCTGTAATGGTGCATAAGGTGCAAAAGGTCTACAGGACTTCTACAGCTGCTGCCCTGATTAAAGCAAAAGAGGAGGGTAAACTATGATAGTACCGCTTCTGAAATTCATTGGATGGTTTGGCGTTGGTGATGTCATCGCCATAGTCGTATATCTTTTATGGCTTGGGTACCGGTATTACAAAAAAAGAAAAGCGGCAAAAGAAGAAACCCCCTCGCAGCAAATGTAGTTACTAACCTGGACCCGATAGGGTCATAAAGAACCTGAACAGTATGGAACGTGTGGATATTGAACAAGTATTAAAAGTCTCTGAGGCAATAAGTCAATTTGGGATCCTGATAGTCATAGCAGCCGTATTTCTTGTAACGGTGTTTATTCTCCTGATAACGGTCATTGCGAGATACTTGAAGATGACCGGAGACAGTGTGAAAAGCCAGAATGAGAACATGCAAATCCTTATTATCGAAACCCGGGAACAAAAGGCCGTTATGGAATCCATTGCCGAAGGGCTGACCGACAAAACAGATACGCAACACAAGGTGATTCTCAAATGTATGATCGATGCAGATATTGAAAGAACGATGAGGCTGTTGCGGAACATTCGGAAAGAAAACAATATCCACGACATTCCAGCCGTTACAGAAAAAGTACACAGATTGATAAAGAACCTTTCAAATAAAAGGTATGAAGATCTAAGTACTTTCCCTTACAGGGGTCGGAACTTGGGAATTTTGCTTGAGGATGGATGGCAGACCAGGATTGCTGAGGTTGTGCTTAAGGAACTGACTCTTGATGAGAACAATGGCAGGGCATATACCAATGTTACCACCACGTATGAGGATATTTTGAATAACTGTTTTCGGGCAATGAAGCGATGAGGGTACAGGAACTAAGCATAAACCGGTTTGCTCTGAAGGAGAAATATACGATAGGGCGTCTGTCTGTAGACGGCTTATACTTGTGTGATACTCTTGAAGATCGTGTACGTGAGCTTCCGTATGATGAAGCCGGATCATTCCACAAGATCCCAGGAGAAACGGCAATCCCCAGGGGACATTACCAAGTGATTGTTACTTTCTCTCATAAGTTTCAGAGGCGTTTACCATTGTTGCTTAATGTTCCGTTTTATTCAGGCATCCGGATCCATAGAGGAAATCACGAAAACCATACAGATGGTTGCATTTTGGTAGGGGAGAATAAGGCCGAAGGAAAAGTGCTGAACTCAATCTTTTGGGAGGAATATCTCACTAAACTAATTGATGAATACGAGGGGGAAACCTGGATTACGATTGAATGAAAAAGATCCTCACATATATTATAGTAATAACGGTCAGTGTCGTTGTCGGTATTGGAATTGGTATGTTTAACTTAAAAAGAAGGTTACTAAAAGGGGACAATATCCAATCCGACACGACCACCGTTACTGTTTATGATACAGTCCGGGTTAAAATTCCGGAACCGGTTGCCTCACGTTCTGTTGGAATTGAAGTTTTCCCGATTGCACAGGTTCCGGTCCTCTTATATCATTCCGATACGATCACGAAGCCTTATTTTGTGGATAACGATCTGGTTATTCCGATTAGTCAGCGTTATTACAAGGATAACCGTTTTGAGGCGTGGGTTTCAGGCTATAATCCGAGGCTTGATAGTCTTTTGATACTCACACCTACAAAGACTGTTACTATTGAAAATACCCGGATAAAAACGGCTCAAAACGAACTATTTCTAAATGGTAAAATAACTTATATAACCCCTTTTCCTGCAATGACTTTAGGACTTGAGGCAGGATATAAAAGGAATCGTTGGGGGATAAACGTTGGAGCAGGAGTAATCTCAACTACAGAAGGAGTAAAATGGTACGGAAGTGTTGGGTTAAATTTTAATTTCATTAAAACACAATGGTGATCTGTTAGATATTCATAATATGACTTGTTGATATCGGTATTTTGTGCATATAAAACAACCGAAATGTTTGTTTTGTAGAATGTAATGGATTAAATTGCATACAATTCATTCATATTCAAATCATTACAAATTTTTTATTTATCATGAGAACTAAAATAATTATTCATCGGAAAATGAGGGATCTGCTTTGTCTTTCAATAAATACCATAATTAAGCAAGGAGAATTAGGCCTTAACGTTCAAAGAGATGAGCCTATTAGAAAAATGATTTTTACAGAGATCGCAGGGAAACATTCAAGAATAACATTGAGCTTTTATTCCGAAGGAGAGGTTAGTGTTACAATTTTTTGGAATATTAAGGAAAAATGTAGGGAGGTGGAATCCTACCTAACAATACCTCTTAACCGTAATAAAAAAGAAGCTGTGGACGCCTGTTGCACCGGATGGCTTAAAAGAGAAAAGAAAGTTTGGTTAGAAGGAGTTGGTCGAGAAAGCATTGATAGTACATTTTGTGCGCGTTCTTGTGAAAACGATCTGCTTTCAATCGCGGATGTTGCACCTCTCGGTTATAACAAAACAGGAAAAATGGTTGCCTGGTAATAACAAATAATAGAGGTGTTTGCAAAACACAAACTACAACAAATCCATAAAATATTCCGGGATGAGGATAATCCATAATCCGAGAATCAACTCTTTGTTGTGATAGTACAGTAGTTTCCCTTTTTTTGTCATAGAATCACGCAATTTCTATTTTGTAATCCCGAATTCAATAATGCTTTTTTCTTTCGCATTATCGTTTAAACAATTTATAGTATAGTGCCTATTCAAATTTTACAATTACACGGGAAATTTCTCTATCAATATTAATCAAAAGACAATGGAGCGTTCGTTTATTCATTTATTGTCATTTTGTTATTCAAGATTAATTTTAATTTTCTTGACATCCATTAACATATCTCTGTCACTAATAAAAATATCGGCAGTTTCAACTAATTCATCTTCAGTCAATTCCCAATCTATGTATTTTTTAATTAACTCGGCTGAGGCAATAAAGGTTATTACTTCGGGCTTGGTACGGAAGGAGTTGTCTTCTACAAAATTTCTACTTCCATAAATGCATGAGATCCCATAATAATCTATGTCTGTTTCAGAGAAAGACTTTTCAAAGGATGCTAAGGAATTTAAAATATATGTGGTTATAACTTTGGTAGCGCGTTGTTTGCTTGTGAGCCTTAAAGTGTTGTAAACGTCTTCAATAAAAACACTGGAAATTAAAACCACCAATGATGAATCTTGAGAAGTACAAAAATGTACAGGGGTATCGATTTTTTTGTCATAAATAAACGCTCCTGATTGGCCACCAAAAAACTGTAATTCTTGAAAAAGTTTATCAATGTTGTCCCTGTATTTTTTTAAAAAATAAAATTCTGCTATTTTTTCTTGGCTATCGCCCTCAGTTGGAATAATAGACAAGAAATTGTCTATCTCTGATATAACATATTCCGCGCTGGTTGGTTGGTGTTGAATATCATTGTATGAAGCGAGGGTCCATTGTAGTTTGTGAAAGGTCATCATTTTAACAACCTCTTTCACATTTAATAACTTCGATCTGTCGAGTTCGGTATTTGTGGCATCTTGTTGTCCGAATGCAAGAATTACAGATAGAAGCGTAATACTTGTTAAGCAAAATTTCTTCATATTATATTCTTATTCAGTTTGTAAAAATATAAAAATTATATTGTAAACACACAAGATGAGTCATTTTGGAAGTTTGAAAATAGTAGGAAGTTTTAAGTTTTTCTCTTAAAATACGGATGCTCTGCCAGCATCCGGGCATTTTCTTCCTTTGAGATATTGATATACTTTAAAAAAGAAGATTCTGAGGTATGGCCTGTGACTTTCATTATAGCCAGGGTAGGGATCCCGGCCTTGTACATATTTGTGGCTCCGGTTCGACGGGCTGTATGAGAGCTTACCAGTTCCCATTTTTCTTTCGTGATAGTGTATTTCTTGCCACCGTTTGATACGGTTTTGTAAATGGGATCTGTAAGACCATTTTTCTGACAGATCTTCTTTATTTCCCGATTGAAGTACTGTTCGCAAACGGCTGGGGCTTTCCCCTTGTTCCTTTTTAAAATATCCAGAACCCGGGCAGTGGCAGGTAACATAACAGGATCGTTGGTCTTAACCTGAATAAAGCGAATGATCCCGTTGTCATTGATATTGTCAAACTTTAATTTGCTGTAGTCAGAATACCTGGCAGCTGTATCCACTCCCAGGAAAAACATATCAACGACTTTTCTTTCCCTGGCAGAATAGTCCTGCCGGTTCCAGATCCGATCCAGTTCTTCTTCGGTCAGGTATATGTTATCAACGGAGTCGTTGAACACTTCAAAAGTCAGGTATTCCCGGTTGTTGTGGTAGCGCAGCTTTGCACCTTCACGCATCACGGTTTTGATCTTCTTTACCATTGCTCCGGTATAGTTTCGTGACATACCCTTAGCGAACATGAAATCGACAAAGTTTCGATAAAACTTGTAATCAATATCGTTCCAGGTCAATTTCTTGCCACCGTACTCTATGATCAGGTTATAGGCAGTTGTTCTTGACTTTGCTCCTTTCATTCTCCACGCATCAAAGAACTGCATGAAAGAATCTTTTTGGTTCCTGAGATTACCAGATTTGAATATTTCTTTTGGATTCTTGTAATGCCTTATGGCGTATTGGATCCATTCTTTGACTTCTTCTTTTGAAGGGTCTCCTTTTGATTCTGAACTCAAACGAAGGAGAATGCTTTCAATGTCTGAAAGCCGGATGTTGACTTCGGGATCATTGTGAGCATCAGAAACCCGTTGTTTCTTTTGCCCGTTTTTCTTATTACCCAACCAATGTTTTGTAGGAATTGATATTCCTGTTGAGACGGAGACTTCATTTCCCGACCAGGAGCAGATTATTCTAATGGTAGAAATTTTCTCTTTAGGAGCTTTAAGATTAAACCGGATTTTCATTGCTTCAGGTATTAAATTCCAGTCCTTTTCTAAAAGGGACTGTTTTTGGGACTGTTTTTGCTTAACACAAAGGTAAAAAAGCAGAAATTGACATGCAAGGGATCCCTTTAAAATAGGGCTAAAACAAAAGCCGGCTTTACGTTTCCGTAAAAAGCCGGCTGAAAAAAAGTGATCCGGTTGGGATTCGAACCCAAGACCCACAGCTTAGAAGGCTGTTGCTCTATCCAACTGAGCTACCGGACCCTTTTATTTGGTTGAACGGACCCCCTTATTTGTTGTCCTGACCCTATCTCACGCACACTGACTTCTCATTCGGTCGTGCTTATTGTTGTAAGCAGGACTGCAAAGTTCCTGTTTTTTTGGACAGGTTGCAAAAATACGGCAATTTTTTTAAAACTCGTCTTTTGAATGATTAATCTTCATCCATTTCATCAGTTCAACCACTACAATAGGCACCAGGGACAAGCCTATGGTAATGAGCCAGTGTACCGTATCCATGGAAACCGTTCCAAAAACTTCCATCATTCCCGGAACTACCAGAACAGCCAGGAGTAACAAAGAGGAAACCAGTATGGCCCCCAACAGGGCTTTATTGCTCAGCAATCCCGTACGGAAAGAGGAGTGGATATTAGAATGCAGGTTCCGTACGTGGAACAGTTGGGAAAAACCCAAGACGGCAAAGGCCATGGTTTGTCCCAAAGCATTCCCGCCGTCACGGTAGCCAACCAGGTAGGCTCCCAGCGAGATCAATCCTATGGTAGCGCCCTGATAACCAATACGACGAATCATTCCCCGGGTAAAGATACCTTGTCCCGGATCTCTGGGCTTTCGGGTCATGATATCGTTCTCGGCAGGATCCATACTCAGGGCCAACGCCGGCAGGCTGTCGGTGACCAGGTTGATCCACAGGATCAGGATAGGGGATAGCGGATTGCCCAAATTGAATACCGAGGCTATGAAGATCAGTAATACTTCTCCTACATTGGCAGAAAGGAGGAATTGTATGGCTTTCAGGATGTTGTCGTAGATCCGTCGGCCTTCCTGCACGGCTCCAACGATGGTGGCAAAATTGTCATCCGTCAGGATGATATCAGATGCTTCCTTGGCCACTTCCGTTCCCACGATTCCCATGGATACGCCAATATCGGCCTGTTTAAGAGCCGGAGCGTCGTTCACACCATCCCCGGTCATGGCCACAATTTCCCCGTGAGAACGCCATGCCTGCACAATACGTACTTTATGTTCAGGTGCCACGCGGGCGTAAACCGAATACTCCCGAACATCCCTGTACAATTCCTCATCGGGTATATCTTCCAGTTCAGAGCCCGTAATGGCTTTGTCTCCGTCATGGTAAATGCCAATCTCACGGGCAATGGCAACGGCTGTGATCTTATGGTCCCCGGTAATCATAACAGGCCGAATGCCTGCTGTTTTGCACTTTTTAACGGCATCCACCACTTCCGGCCGGGCCGGATCTATCATGCCCAGTAACCCTACAAAAACAAGGTCTTTTTCTACAGAATCGGCATTCACTATATCAGGGACCTGTTCAATATCCCTGTAAGCTACAGCCAATACGCGCAGCGCAGCGCGTGCCATACGGCCGTTTTCCTCTTCAATGGCCCGTAAATCTTCCGGGGAAATGGGCCGTACGTCACCCCTTACAAGAATATGGGTGCATACGCTTAACACCTCATCCAGACCGCCTTTTACGTTCACCCGGAAAGTGCCGGAACCCTGACTGTTTATCACGGCCATTCTTTTCCTTTCCGAGTCGAACGGAACTTCTTCCACGCGCGGGAACTGCTCTTCCATCCGGCTTTTATTCAAATACAGGCCGAGTCCGACATCTACGATCGCTGTTTCGGTAGGATCGCCCGAGGTCTGGTGCGTGCCGTCATCCAGCATTTTCAGGTGCGCATCGGTGCAAAGCAAAGAGGAGAGCAGCAGGGTACTCAGGTCCGGCCCGGCGGCAAAGTCAGGTCCGGCGGCAGTCTCCGGCTCCGACTCGGCTTTTGTTTCCCGTAAAATTAAAAAATCACGGAAGTCCACCCGGTTTCCTCCCGCCCAGCCTTCGGTAACGGTCATTTTGTTTTGGGTGAGTGTTCCGGTTTTATCCGAGCAAATGACCGTAGTGCTTCCCAGTGTTTCCACCGATGGCAGCGTGCGTACAATGGCATTGAACTTGACAAGCCTCTGTACCCCAATGG
>Ga0334901_1002109_pt1 | contig 17851 bp, 13 predicted proteins | sample GraSluR3_MG_3_FD_207216 | JGI IMG/M metagenome (GOLD analysis project Ga0334901, IMG submission 207216) | Sludge microbial communities from methane-producing bioreactor in Wageningen University, Netherlands - Granular Sludge_15_08-R3 | ecosystem: Engineered > Bioreactor > Anaerobic >... | reverse complement strand
AAGGCAACCGGAAAAATTTATAACGTTAGTCTGCGTTACAGGCCAGCACCGGGAAATGCTCGACCAGGTTTTGAGGATTTTTGAAATTACTCCCGACTACGACCTCAACATTATGAAAGCCGGTCAGGATTTGTACGACGTTACCTCGCGAGTGTTGACTGGTATGCGCGAAGTTCTTTCCAAAGAAAAACCGGATATGGTGTTGGTTCACGGCGATACTACCACATCAACTGCCACGGCTTTGGCTGCATTTTATCAGCAAATACCGGTTGGCCATGTTGAGGCAGGGTTGCGGACACATAATATATACAGTCCCTGGCCGGAAGAGATGAACCGGCAAATTACAGGACGAATTGCCACTGTGCATTTTGCACCAACTCCACTTAGTCGCGACAATCTGATTCGTGAAGGGGTCAAAAAAGAAATAATAAAAGTAACGGGGAATACTGTTATAGATGCACTTCAGATGGTAATCGAAAAAATAAAAACCATTGAAGGAATAGAGAAAGAACTGTTGAAAAAAATTGCCGGATATGGATTGTCGGAAAGTCTTATAGCAAAATGGGGCAAAGAACGTCGTCTCATCCTCATTACAGGTCACCGAAGAGAAAATTTCGGAGATGGGTTCCTGCATATTTGTCATGCAATAAGAGAGTTGGCTCTGAATTATCCTGAAGCAGACTTTGTTTATCCGGTACACCTGAATCCAAATGTAAAAACTCCGGTTTTCGATATTTTGGGAAACAATGAATACGAAATGCTTGCAAACGTACATCTGGTTGCACCTTTCGACTATTTGCCATTTGTTTACCTGATGAACAAAAGTTTCCTTGTACTCACTGATTCGGGCGGAATTCAGGAAGAAGCGCCAGGATTGGGTAAACCGGTTTTGGTGATGCGTGAGACTACCGAGCGACCCGAAGCTTTGGAAGCTGGTACAGTTTTGCTGGTTGGTACTGACAAACAAAAAATTGTACAGGAAGTTTCACATCTTCTTGACGATAAAGCACATTATCATGCCATGTCTCAGGCCACCAATCCATATGGAGACGGAAAAGCAAGTGAAAGAATCACCGATTTTATTCTTAAATATTCCCAAAAGGAAGAAACACTCCTGATGGTCCATTCTCAAACTTAAAAAAATATGAAATACAATCAAATTTGTTTTCTCGGGCTGGGTTACATTGGCCTGCCCACTGCAGCTATTACAGCCGGGAAAGGTTTTAGAGTACTGGGAGTTGATATCAATCAAAATGTTGTTGAAACCATTAATAAAGGCAAGGTACACATTTATGAACCAGGAATGGCCGAACTTGTAAAAAAAGTTGTTGAACAAAAAAACCTGTGTGCAGCGATTAAGCCGGAAACCAGCGATGTTTATCTCATTGTAGTACCTACACCATTCAAAGGCAACCACGAGCCGGATATTTCATTTGTGGAAGCGGCAACAACAGCAGTAATCCCATTATTAAAAGAAGGAGATCTTTACATAATAGAATCAACTTCGCCGGTAGGAACTACAGATAAAATGGCAACATTGATTTTTTCAGAACGTCCTGAATTAAAAGGAAAGATCCACATGGCTTATTGTCCAGAACGGGTGCTGCCTGGCAATGTAATTCACGAATTGGTACACAATGACAGAGTGATTGGTGGTATCGACGAAAAATCGACTGAAAAAGCAAAGGAATTTTATTCCACATTTGTTAAAGGCGCTCTTCATGCTACCAATGCCCGAACTGCAGAAATGTGTAAACTGACTGAAAATTCATCGCGTGATGTACAAATTGCTTTTGCCAACGAACTTTCGTTGATATGTGATAAAGCCGGCATTAATGTTTGGGAATTGATTACACTTGCAAATAAACATCCGCGGGTAAACATCCTTCAGCCAGGTTGTGGAGTTGGTGGACACTGTATTGCTGTCGATCCCTATTTTCTTACTTCCGACTTCCCAATGGAATCGCAAATCATAGGTAAATCACGTGAAATAAACAACTACAAATCATTTTGGTGTGCCGAAAAAATTCGTAGTTCGATGCTTGAATTCATGTTGAAAAACGGAAGAAAGCCTAAAGTTGCAATTATGGGATTAGCTTTTAAGCCTAACATAGACGATTTGCGGGAAAGCCCTGCAAAGTATATCGCACAAAAAGTAATGCAATCAGAACAAAACGGGATACTCATTGTGGAGCCCAACCTGAAGGAACACAATGTTTTTAAATTATATGACTATGAAGATGCTTATAAAAAAGCAGATATTATTGCGTTTTTGGTGGCACACAACGAATTCAAAACTCTCGAATACAGGAACGATAAAATAATCCTTGACTTTGCCGGGATATTTAAAAAATAGTTGAATGAAAATCTGGATAGATTTTGGTAATACTCCACAAGTTTCGTTTTGGATTCCTTTTATAAAGGAGTTTGAAGACGAAAAACACGAACTCATACTCACCTGTCGTGATTCTGGAAATACTGTCGCATTGCTCAAACTAAACGGCCTCAGATTCCAGGTGATAGGAGAAGGAGCCGGAAATGGGAAATTGCAAAAAATGTTGCTTTTCCTCAAAAGATTGGTAAAACTCTATTCTTTTATCCGTAAAAACAGACCCGATATAGCAGCTAGTCAAAGCAGCTTTTATCAGCCCATCGTCAGCCGGCTTTTGGGAATCCCCTGTTTATATACAAACGACAATGAACATGCAAAGGGAAACCTGTTTGGTTTTTGGTTTGCGAAGAAAGTGATTTTACCCATCGCTTTGCAAAATGAAAATTTTACACGCAGGGAACCGTTAACGTCAAAAGTGTCTTTTTATCCAAGCGTAAAAGAAGCTATTTATCTTTCGCAGCAAAACGGGTGGTTTTCCTTGAACGACACAATCCGGAATGTAGTCTATTTCAGGCCTGAACCGTGGTCAGCACAATATTATAAAGGGCCGCTCAATTTTTTCGACGAAACATTGATACGATTGTCTTCGAAGTATAAAGTTATTATACTGCCCCGCGATAAAAACCAGGTTGAGCATTTTAAACAACAAAAGTTTGGCAGCCTCATCGTTGCTGAAAAACCGTTAAAACTAAAAGAAATTGCTGGAAATTGTAAGCTTTTTATAGGAGCAGGAGGTTCGATGACCCGCGAACTGGCAGTTCTTGGTATCCCGGTTGTTTCTGTTTACCAGGACGAAATGCTAAAAGTTGATAATTATTTGGTTGAAAGAGGTTGTATGACCATTAACCCTAAAATTACATATGAAGAAATTCTTGTCTTTTTGCAAGAAAATAAAACTGAACAAAAAAATTCGTCAGTACTTGCAGAAGGGATAAAATCTTTTAAAACAATCAAAAGATTGATAATCAATCTTGAAAAGTAAAATTTGTAAACTAAGTAAGTCCATTACTAGATAATTGTAATTCATTAAAAATTAGAATCATAAAAAATAAACCATGAAAAAATCTTATTCTTCTTACATCAACATAGTTATTTTAATATTTCTGCTTTCCTGCTCCAGCACAAAAAAAATTCAAATGTTTCAGGAATCGAAAAATGATTCCCGTGAAATATTTATTCCGCCCGTGCCGCCGGAAATAACAATAAAACCGTTTGATAACCTCTACGTCAGTATAAAAACACTCGATGAAGAGGTGAATAGAATCTTTAACCCTAGCAATATAGGTGGTTCAGGCTATTCCTCGGGTACTTCTCAGAACTTTGGTGATCCTACCAGTCAATACATCAATGGCTACCGGGTAGCACAAGACTCAACCATTTCCCTGCCCATATTGGGAAAAATAAACTTTGGCGGACTGAGTCTTGAAGAAGCAAAGGAAAAACTAAGAATCAGGGCAGAAGAGTTTCTGCGTGAACCTACAGTGGAAGTTAAATTCCTGAACTACAGGGTTAACTTAAGTGGTGAAATCAGAACTCCCGGCGTTTACTATAACTACGAAGGAAGTTTAAGTATTTATGATGCCATAAGTATGGCAAACGGAATTACAGATTTTGCCGACCTTCGGAATGTAGTCATTAAACGACAAAACGACAATAAAATTTCCACCTATAATGTAAATCTGACCGACAATAGTGTTTTCACATCAGATGTATTCTATCTTCAATCAAACGATATTGTTTACATACCACCGGATAATTTGAAAAGAAGACGTGAGAACAGTGATACCTACGGAAGATTTTTAAGTACGATTTCAACCCTTATAGTTGCGGTCGCTTTCTTTTTAAATTTATAATCTATTGGAAAAAAAATAATATGGACAAGTTAGATGATATAATCAAACTCATTGATGCTAAAGAAGACGAAAAAATGCAAAATCTTCTTTTCAAATACCTTAAACGCTGGCCCTGGTTTGTGATTTCCTGTTTTATCGGGATTGCTGCCGGGTATTTTATCTTTAAAAATTCGCCCGACACTTACGAGGTTACAAGCCGGCTTCTGGTAAAAAGTGAAGAATCTGAATTAAATTCAGTTTTAGCTTTTAACAATTCAAGAGCCAACACCCGATCCAGCGCTACTATTGAAAAACAAATCGGAATTTTACAATCTTACTCGTTATACAGAAAAGCGTTAAGTAACCTTGGATGGGACTATTCGTGGTATCAGAAAAAACTGTTATACTGGAATGATTTGTATGGTAATAAACCCTTTGAAACAATTATTCCCCCCAATGCAATAAACGCAAAAGGCGGGGTAATTGAAGTGACTATGCTCAATGAGAATGAATACATTATTCAGGTTACCGGAGAAACTTACCTGAATGGTTATGCGCAGGAAATCAACATTGAAGAAACCTTAAAATTTGGCGAACCTTTTTCCAACGAGTTTTACAATTTCTCCTTAAATCAAAGAAACGGTCGGGTTGGTGAAACCTATATCTTATTATTCAATAACCTGGATGCGCTGACCAACAACTACCTGAAAAAAACCAAAATATATACAGAACAGGAAAATTCAAATATTATTACCATTCTGATTGCCGGAAACGTAAGACAAAAAGAAGCCGATTTTATTAATGAATTGACAAACGTATTTATCGAATTTGGGATGGAAACCCGGTTTACCCGCTCGCAAAGTTCCGAAGAATTCATTGATTCGCAATTGGATAGATTAAAAAACTCATTGTCAACATCGGAAGAGAGATTCAGCGACTACCGAAGAAACAACCAGGTTATGAATCTCGGTCAGGAAGCACAATCGGTTTATTCAAGAATGGAAGAAATTGAACAGGAACAATATTTAACGCAGTTACAGCTTGATTATTACACCGATTTGCAACGCTACCTCGATGATGCAAACAGAATTGGAGAAGTTGTCAATCCATCGGTGGTTGGAATTACAGACTCAAATCTGAGCGGAATGCTCTCAAGATTGATGGAGCTTTACAGCCGGAGGGAAGTGCTTTCCTATTCAGTCCAGGAAAACAATCCTGCTTTATTAATACTTGAAAAAGAAATAAAAATAGTTCGGGATGGTTTGCAGGAAACCATAAAAAATCAACTGGCTTCAACCCAGTCAAAAATGGAAAGTCTGCAAGGAAGGTACAGTGAAATTCAGGCAAGATTGAGAAGGCTCCCCGAAACCGAAAAAAACCTCATCAGCATTCAGCGGGAATTTGAATTGAACAATGAGATATACACCTACATGTTGCAGAAAAAAACCGAAGCATCCATCTCAAAGGCATCCATAGTCCCGGAAATTCAGGTAATTGACGAGGCCATTGTCGAAGCATCGCGAAAAACAGGGCCGAATATGATAATAAATATGGCGGTTGGCTTAATGGGCGGTGGAATTATTCCTTTTTTAATCATTACATTAATGATTATTTTCAACAATAAAATCGAAACGATCCAGGAAGTTGAACGAGGCAGTAAAATACCCGTGCTCGAGGGTATTATGAAACATAAATTTAAAGCCTTATTGCCGGTTATCCAGCATCCGCGATCAGGTATTGCCGAAAGTTTCAGAGGGTTAAAAACAAACATCAATACCCTTACCGAAGACAGCGAAACGAGAGTGGTTTCCATAAATTCTTTAGTCCCCGGAGAAGGAAAGTCTTTTATTTCCGCTAACCTTGCAGCCGTTTTATCCAAAACCAACAAAATGGTATTACTTATCGGAGCCGATCTTCACAAACCCACTCTTCATAAATTTTTAAATGTAAAAGAATCCATAGGGTTGCGCGATTTTCTAAATGACGAAAAAACTTTGGATGAAATTATTTCAAAAACATCCATTCCCAATTTATTTTTTATAAATACGGGCAATAATCACGAAAATCCTTCAGAGTTGCTCGACGGGGTAAAATTTGAAAAACTAATCGAACACACCCGGGAACTGTTTGATTACATTATAATCGACAATGCACCATTGCTCCTTATTCCCGATGCCATTCTGACGAGCCGGTTTGCAGATATCAGCTTGTTTGTTTTACGAATAAATTACAGCCATAAAAATCAAATTAAACAAATTAATAAAGCTGTTGATTTTAATAAAATTAATCGATCGGCGATTGTAATGAACGACACCCCTGAAAGCGGGTACGGATATGGATACGGCTACCGGAAAAAATACTGGAAACAAGGATATGGGGAGTATAAAGGGAAGTAAAACTCAATTTAATTTTCACAAGTCGTTATAAAAAACAAAATCATTGTCTTACTCCAAGTTCCAAAGACAATTCATATTATGAGCTATCAAGTATTTTCACCCAGCCTTGATAAAATAGAATTAAAAAATTCCCAACAAAAATTAGTCAACACTATTAATGGAAACTCAGATTAGCCTTGCTGAAAAGAACTATTTTTCGTCCCGAAGTTTTAAAACGGTATCCCTTACATTGGTATCATCTTTTTACACCTTTTCGATGCACTAATCAGAATTAAAAATATAAACATGGCAAATTCTAAAATCAAACTCGCAATCATTGGAATGGGAAGAATGGGAATTACCCATTATTCCATTATAAACAGTCATCCTGATGTAGAAATAACTGCTATTGCTGATACATCTTCCCTGGTTTTAAACTTAATGAAGAAATACCTCAGAGGAATAAATACCTATAATGATTACAAAAAACTTTTGCAAAATGAAAATTTGGATGCAATAATCATTTGTACTCCACCTGCATTGCATTATCCAATCGCACTGGAAGCAGCTCAAAAGGGCATTCATGTTTTTTCTGAAAAACCTTTCACGACCAACCATAAAAAAGCGTTGGAACTTGCTGACCTTTTTAAACAAAAAAATCTCATCAATCAGGTGGGGTATGTAAACCGGTTCAACGATATCTTCAGAACCGTAAAACAATATATCGAAAATGAGATAATCGGGAAAGTCATTCGCTTTAAATCTGAAATGTACAGCCGAACTATTACTAAAGCAGAAGAAGGAAACACATGGAGAGATTCGCGAGAAAACGGAGGAGGTGCAGTTTACGAAGTCGCCTCTCATGCGATAGATTTGGTCAACTTCCTGATTGGAAAACCAGACAAAGTAACCGGAACAAGTATGACTTCCGTTTTTTCAAAACATGTTGAAGATGCTGTAAATGCCACATTCCTATATAGAGATGGTATTTCAGGCACCTTAAATGTAAACTGGAGTGATGAAAGCTTCCGCAAGCCGACAAATAAAATAGAAATTTTTGGATCGCAGGGTAAAATTCTTGCGGATCAACATGGAATTAAAGTTTTTATGAAAAGTTCTTCACCTGAAAATAATTTACGCTTGGGATGGAATACAATTTATATCACTGATATCTTTCATTCAGTTCCATTTTATGTTAGAGGAAATGAGTTTACTTCTCAGCTATACCATTTCATCGATTGTATTTCAGGAAAAGAAACTAAAAACTATTGCACTTTTAGTGATGCTAAAGATACCCTGGATATTATTGAATCTATTTTTAATGATTTTGAACTAAATGGCAAATTACTGTAATGGAACACATCGATAAAATAATTTTTGGCGACAACCAGTTCTTTGGGATTAATCATATGTCGCAGGAAAAAGCGCAACAGCTGGCTGAACAGTTTTATGATAATTCTGCAATATTTAAGGTTTATCAAATGGCATTTGATTGCGGAATAAGAGCAATCATGTTAAACAGTAACGACCGAGCCAAAGAAATATGTGACCACTTTTCAACACATAAAAACGGTTACCCTAAAATTAACTGGTATCCATCCATTCCCTATCCTCATAAATATGCAAATCTGATCAGCGAAAAAGGTATTGTTCCAACTTTAAATGAAATACTTTTTAAAAACAATACTGCCATGGGAGTACTGGGAATGATAACCAAGGGAAGCGCTGCAGTTCTGGGTAAAGATGCTGTAAAACTTATGCAAATGCTGGTAGATATGGAAATGAAAATGTTTAAGGGACTGAATGTAAAGGTTATTTTTCTGCAAAATATTATTACGGACCTTTTGCTTGGATATGGAGTAAGTGAAATTTTTCAGGAGTATTGTATATATATACGAAAAAAATATAAAGCATTACCCGGATTGATAACCCAGAATATGCCTTATTTGAAATCAAAACTTGAAGAGTGGGGAATTGAAGAAGTTGTAATCTGCTCGTCTTTCAACAAAATAGGGTATTTAATGTCGCCTAATGCTGAATCATACATAAACGCAACAACAAAAAATGATTCATCAAAATATCAGCTAATGGCTATGTCAACTCTTGCTTCAGGTGCAATTCCTGCAAAGGAAGCTTATAACTTTATTAATCAACAGAATATTCAATCGGTGGTATTTGGAGCGTCTTCCAAAAAGCATATCGAAGAAACAGTTTCATTGATTCACATTTAATCATAATACAATAACCTAATCAACACTGTTTACAATTAGTTTATCATGAATATCCTTATCACCGGTGCATTCGGCTTTGTTGGTACAAACTTGTCAAAAGCCATAAAAACCCAATCAAATCACCATCTTATCGCAGTTGATGTGATTCGACCCGATAATCATTCTTATGATGAATTTTTCGATTGGGAGTCACTTCATTCACTGGATTGGAGCCATATCGAGGTAATCATTCATCTGGCCGGAAAAGCGCACGACACCAGGAATATAACGGATAATCATGTTTATTTTCACGTAAATGTGGGATTAACTCAACGAATTTTTGACTACTTTTTAAAATCACCGGCAAAAAAATTTATCTTTTTTAGTTCTGTGAAAGCAATTGCCGACGAGGTTCAGGGAGAAATGCTGACTGAGGATGAAACGCCGAACCCGAAAACAGCCTACGGAATGTCGAAACTTGTTGCTGAGCAGTTCCTGCTGGATTTTAAATTGCCTACAGACAAACTTGTCTATATTCTTCGGCCTTCTATGATTCACGGCCCCGGAAACAAAGGAAACCTTAACCTCCTCTACAATATCGTCAGAAAAGGTATTCCCTGGCCACTGGGGAAATTTGATAATAAACGTTCGTTCACAGCAATTAACAATCTCATATTTGTTATCAATCAACTTATGGAAAAGCCTGTTGAACAGGGTATTTATCAGGTAGCCGATGATGAAACCATCTCAACCAACCGGTTGATTGTATTAATTGCGGAATCTATCGGTCAACAGCCAAGAATTTGGCAAATCAATGAAAAAATAATTCGGGTTGTTGCAAAACTGGGTGATGTAATTCGACTTCCCCTAAACAGCGAACGACTGCAAAAACTGACCGAATCGTATATCGTTTCCAATAAAAAACTAAAACTGGCTTTGGGCATTCAAAAAATGCCTGTAGAAGCTGAAGAAGGAATCAAAAATACACTGACTTCATTGCAATAACATGCTTTTGTATATTCTTTCATTCATTGTTTTTGGCATTCTTTTGCGGGGTTACTTCAGGCTGGCCGATCATTTTAATATTATCGACAAGCCGAACGAACGAAGTTCCCACAAATATATCACTATTCGTGGTGGCGGAGTTGTATTCCCGGTTGCAGCCTTATTATGGTTTTTCATTTATGGGTTCAGTGCACCGTGGATAGTCTCTGCACTGTTGTTGCTGGCTACTGTAAGTTTTATCGACGACGTTTTTTCGCTCTCGTCAAAACTCAGAATAATAGTGCATTTCATCGCAGTTACACTGTTATTCTGGCAGCTTCAGCTTCTTAACCTTCCCTGGTATTTAATTGTTTTCGCCTACCTGATTGTGATTGGCTGGATAAATGCATTCAACTTTATGGATGGAATTAACGGTATAACAGCATTTTACGGATTAGTTACACTCCTTGCATTTGCCTGGTTAAACCATTCCGTTGAATTTGTCTCGCAACATTTAATCGTTCTATTGATTCTTTCTGTTCTGGTTTTTTCATTTTTTAATGCACGCAAACGGGCCAAAACCTTTGCCGGAGATGTGGGAAGCGTGAGTATGGCCTTTTTGCTGGCCTGGTTTATGATTGCATTGATTTCAAAAACCGGGCGGTTGGAATACCTGCTGTTCTTTTCGGTTTATGGGATCGATTCGGCGTTAACTATTTTCTTCAGGTTGCTGCAACGGGAAAATATTTTTGAGGCGCACCGAACCCATTTATATCAATACCTGAGCAACGAATTTCAATGGCCGCATGTGCTCGTTTCCGGAATTTACGGCATTGTTCAGGCCGTTATAAACTTGCTTACCATCACGCTCATTTCAGAAAATAAAATGAACGGGCTTATTTTTTTTCTGATTTTATTGGCATCGGGCGTTTTCTACCTGGTTGTTCGGCTAAAAATAACAAAGACTTTGCAACCCAAATTGAACTAAACAAAATACTAAGTCCACATTTCGTTGTTGATTACAAAACTATTCATCAATAAAGTGATGGATTTCATACTATTTTCTTAAACTTTAGCATAGTGACTATGAAAAGTATAATACATTTTTTCTCAAAAAATTATTTACCGAAGTGGATGGTACTAACCTTAGACCTGGCGATAGTAGTCATTTCGTGGTTTATCGCTTATCTTCTCAGGTTTAATTTTGATTTATCGGATGTAGCAACCTATATTTCCACGCTGCAATTGTTGATTATTCTCCCGACATTCACATTTGGTTTCTGGAAATCGAAATCGTATGCGGGAATTTTAAGACACAGTACTCCGGAAGACGTAATACATATTCTGTCGGCAACGTTGTGTGCCGGATTGGCGCTCGCTTTTATTTCTTTTGCAGGCAGAAATCTGAATGCGCCCGACTTTATGATGATACCCTATTCTGTCGTCATCATTCACACGCTGTTGGTCTCTATTTCGTTAATTGTTATCCGACTTTTGGTAAAACTGACCTACCAAAACTGGTTAAAGGAAAACAAAAATCCACAAAAAATAATGATTTACGGCGCCGGCTGGAAAGGGAAAATCACCCTCGGCACGTTGTTAATGGACACTACCCTGAACATTAAAGTAGCTGGATTTATAGATGACAATTCATCGCTGTTCGACAAATATATCTCCGGTATTCCCATCTACTCTCCGCAAAAAGCCTTCAAAAAAATTATTCCGGAACAGCAGGTAACCGAAATAATTCTTGCAATAGATAATACAAAGATTACAACAGAGCGCAAACGGGAAATAACCGACGAATGCTTAAAACAAAACCTTAAAATCAAAGAAGTTCCGCCGGTTAAAACCTGGATAAACGGGGAACTTCAGACCAAATCTATTCGCCCGATTAGTATTGAAGATTTATTGGGAAGAAGCTCTATTAAACTCGACAGGAAAAAGATTGAAGGAGGATTAAAAAATTCGGTGGTACTGGTGACAGGTGCTGCAGGTTCCATCGGGTCCGAAATTGTACGTCAGCTCATTGAATTTAAAGTGAAAAGAGTTATTCTCTTTGACAAAGCGGAATCGGACTTATACAATTTGCAACAGGAAATTCTGTCGAAAAATGCGCATGAAGATTTTGTAGTTGTTGTAGGCGATGTAACCAACCCCATAAAGCTCCGAAAAGTATTCACGGAATTTGCTCCAACAATGGTTTTCAATGCCGCTGCATACAAACACGTTCCGTTAATGGAAGAATATCCCAGTGAAGCCGTGCATGTAAATGTTGGCGGCACCAAAATACTTGCCGATTTGTCCATCGAATTCGGTGTAGAGAAATTTGTTTTTATCTCGACTGACAAAGCTGTAAATCCCACCAATGTAATGGGCGCAACAAAACGCATCAGCGAAATGTACATTCAGTCACTCGTACAATCCGAAAAAATTTCAACCCAGTTTATTATAACCCGGTTTGGTAATGTTTTAGGCTCAAACGGTTCTGTGGTACCACTGTTTAAAAAACAAATCGAAAATGGCGGACCTATAACCATAACACATAAAGATATTACCCGCTATTTTATGACGATACCCGAGGCCTGCCAGCTGGTTCTGGAAGCCGGATTTATGGGCAAAGGGGGCGAAATTTTTGTATTTGATATGGGCGAACCGGTCAAAATATATGACCTGGCCAGAAAAATGATACTGCTCTCGGGTTTTGTTCCTGAAAAAGATATTAGAATAAAAACCATTGGATTGCGGCCCGGCGAAAAACTTTACGAAGAACTGCTAAGCGATAAAGAGGAACTTCAGCCAACATACAACGAAAAAATTATGATCGGGAAAATTATTAAGCACGACCTGCAGATTGTTAACGAAATTACCGACCTGCTGGTAAACCTCGAAGAAATGAGTCGGGAGGAGCTTGTTGAACAAATGATGCGAATTGTTCCCGAGTTTATTTCAATGAATTCACATTACAACAACGGGAAAAAAAAACTTCCCATTCCTGTAGAGCATAGAAAACTCGTTAATAAAAAAGCCCGGCAACTGGCATTAATCCACCGAACCCCGGAATAAAAACCTTGAAAAAAAAACAAAAAAATGGCTAAACAAGACGAAACACTGGGGAAAATTAATCAAAAGCCTGAATCGGGTTTTTTCAAAAAAGAACGGCAGTTTGTTTTCCGTTCCAATTTTCACAATAAAGAGATAGCCCTGTTCTTTAAAGCGGCGGCGTCAGGATATTTGCCCAAAACTGCCCAGGAGCATGCCGATGCGCTGTCGGTAACTCTAAATGTCGGGGAGAGTCCTTTCCTGGTCGATCCCGGAGCGGTTACCTATCAGTCTGGGATTGAATGGAAAAAATATTTCAGGAGTACACTTTCGCACAACACAATTAAAATTAACCTGAAAAACCAATCAGAAGCTACAAAATCAACTTCCTGGTTCAACCACTATAAAACAACTATTCTGGAAACGCGATTTGAAAAAAATTCCATTTTAATAAAAGCCGAACACGACGCCTACAAAAAGCTGGGCGCTGTACATTCGCGGGAAATAAAACTCGACAAACTGAAAAATCTGATTTGGATTAACGACACCATAGAATGCCAAAAATCAGGATATTATTTTATCGAACTTCCTTTTCATTTTCATCCTAAAACGCTTGTAAAACAAAATAACACTGTCAACTTTCAGGCTTCCGACGAAAAAGAAAACATGATATATGTTGTAACCGATAAAAAGTTTAAAACCAAACTCATAAGGGGGCAAATCATTCCTCAAATTCTGGGGTGGTATTCCGATTCAAAAGAACGGAAAGAACCCTGCTCCACCATTTATTGTACGGCATTAATCGAACAAACCGTAACTTTTCAAACAATCATCCTCATAAAATAATTTGAAAACAGATAAAAAAACTATGATTATTGCAGTTGACTTCGACGGAACCATTGTAGAACACAAATTCCCTGAAATCGGAGAAGAAATTCCGTTCGCCATAGAGACATTAAAACTTTTTCAAAAAAAGGGGCATAAACTCATTCTTTGGACCTACCGCTCAGGTAAAGAACTCGATGAAGCCGTAGAATTTTGCGAAAAAAGGGGGTTGTACTTTCACGCAGTAAATAATAATTTTGACGGTGAAGAGTTTGACAATACATACAGCCGAAAAATTTATGCCGATATTTACATCGACGACAGAAATCTTTTGGGAATTCCCGAATGGAAAAAAATTTATGAAATGATAACGGAAAAAGAAGAAGAAAAAAAATAAACACCTGATTTTGTTAATTTGACACATAATCATAAATGAAATGACAAAAAAAGTTGCATTAATTACCGGAATTACCGGACAGGACGGCGCTTACCTGGCGGAATACCTGATTAAAAAAGGATATGTTGTTCATGGCATAAAACGCCGGGCTTCGATGTTCAACACTGAACGCATCGACCATATTTACCAGGATCCGCATGTTGATAACCGAAATCTTATTTTACACTATGGCGATATGACCGACAGCATGAACCTGACACGGATCATTCAGGAAGTTCGGCCCGATGAAATTTACAATCTTGCTGCCATGAGCCACGTAAAGGTAAGTTTCGAAACACCGGAATACACGGCCAATGCCGATGGTGTTGGGACGTTGCGCCTGCTGGAGGCAATTCGTTTACTGGGACTGACCAATAAAACACGCATTTATCAGGCATCGACTTCCGAACTGTACGGATTGGTGCAAGAGGTCCCGCAAACCGAAAAAACACCGTTTTATCCACGTTCTCCATACGGTGTGGCCAAATTGTATGCCTACTGGATTACCGTAAACTACCGCGAGGCTTATAATTTACATGCTTCCAACGGCATTCTTTTTAATCACGAATCGCCCATCAGGGGAGAAACTTTTGTTACCCGCAAAATAACCCGGGCAATTGCACGAATGGTTTTAGGCATGCAGGATACCATCTTTATGGGAAATCTTTCGGCACAACGCGATTGGGGCCATGCCAAAGATTATATAAAAGCAATGCATCTTATTCTTCAGCAAGATAAACCCGACGATTATGTTATTGCCACAGGCATAACCACTTCAATAAGAGATTTTATTAAAATGGCCGGCGAAGAACTGGGACTGGAAATTACTTTTACTGGTGAGAATGTGGATGAAAAAGGGTATTTAACCGCCATCGATGAAAAGGTTTTCCTCGAAAAAGTTGGCGAACAGTATTTCGAAGCCTTCAAAAAAAGGGTTCAGAAAAACAGTTCTTCAACAATGAACGGGGCGCCCCTGGTTGCAGTGGATCCCCAATATTTCAGACCTACCGAAGTGGAATTGCTTATTGGCGATGCCACCAAGGCCAAAGAAAAACTGGGCTGGATACCGAAGTACGACTTAAAAGGACTAATTTCGGAAATGATTCAGTCCGACATTGATCTGATGAAAAAAGATGCCTATTTGCGTGACGGAGGTTACCGGACATTAAATTACTTTGAATAAGAGATGGATAAAAATTCGAAAATATACGTTGCCGGACACACCGGGCTCGTAGGTTCAGCCATCTGGAAAAACCTGCAATTAAAGGGATACAACAATCTTATCGGGAAAACAATTACTGAACTGGATCTGATGAATCCGGCAGCAGTGGATAAATTTTTTGCGACTGAAAAACCGGAGTATGTTTTTCTGGCCGCTGCAAAAGTGGGTGGTATAGTGGCAAATAATACCTACCGTGGACAGTTTATTTACGAAAACCTGATGATTCAGGACAATGTCATTCACCACGCATACAAACACAAGGTAAAAAAACTGTTGTTTTTAGGAAGTACTTGCATTTACCCGAAAGAAGCACCGCAGCCCATGCCCGAAGATAGCTTGTTAACCAGTCCGCTGGAATACACCAACGAACCGTACGCCATAGCAAAAATTGCCGGAATAAAAATGTGCGAAAGTTACAACATCCAGTACGGAACAAACTTCCTCTCGGTAATGCCTACCAATTTGTACGGACCTAACGATAATTTCGATTTGGAAAAGTCCCACGTACTGCCCGCGTTAATGCGTAAAATGTATCTTGGAAAATGTATCGAAGAAAACAACTGGGATGCTGTTCGGGAAGATTTTAACAAAAGGCCTGTAGAGGGAGTCGATGGCAGTTCGGCACAGGAGCAGATTCTGACTATTCTGGCAAAATACGGTGTTGAAACCGGAGGAAACAGCGATAAAGTTGCTGTTGAAATCTGGGGAAGCGGAAAACCGTTGCGCGAATTTTTATGGAGCGAAGAACTGGCCGACGCCTGCGTTTATATCGTTGAAAATGTAAACTTTGAAGATGTGGCAGGTCGGAATCGACAGGAAATCAGGAATACACATATTAACATCGGTACCGGGATAGAAATCAGCATAAAAAACCTGGCCCTTTTAATAAAAGAAAAAATCGGTTTCAACGGTGAACTGGTTTTCAACACCAGTAAACCCGATGGGACGATGCGAAAACTTACCGATGTTTCGAAATTACATGCGCTCGGCTGGCGCCATAAAATTGAAATCGGCGAAGGCATAGAAAAAATGTTTCGCTGGTACACCGGGAAGTGAAAAACGCTAAAAATTTTCGATTCAAACAAAAGCTCTGATTAGTCAGGGCTTTTTAGATTAAATACGTTACAATCATCTTGCAAAAAATGGATTTCAAACATGCTTTGTTTGCTGTTCTAATCCCACTATTTGTTATGGGTGTTTCCGGGACCGAAACTAATTTTCAGCAAAAAACCAATGCTGATAATAATGATGTTAATGCGTCTGTTTTCGAACCGGCCGATTCCTCTGAAATATTTACAGCACAGGAATTCAGGTATCATGCACCCCGGTCAGCTTCCGTTTTTCTCATCTGGAAAACAGAAAGTCATTCGTTGGAAGAAGCTGTTTTGTGGAATACTGAAACCAAATTCAAAGATGAATACTTATGCAACCCCATGCCGGTTAACAACGACACTTTCAGCATACAATTGAAGGTTCCCAAAAACTCAACGCTTGAATACTATTTCTGGATCACAAAAAACAAAGAGGGGCATTATCAGGACTTTTGGGATGTCCGGTCGGGTGGAAAAATTTTCGCAAACGAACTTACGCCGGTTATAAAAACTGCCAACTATTCAAAAGCAAAAAAATCAAAAAGTAAGAGTATCGTTGATTTTGGCTGGATGCTGCTTTTATTCTTTGCATTTATCTATATTCTGCTGCAATGGATTCAAAAACAAAAGTTTAGAAAATTATATCCCCCTACCCTAATTCAAATGGTTTTTTTCACAGGCATAAGCCTGGTGGCATTTCATATGCTTGCCCGTTCAGAAATTATCAATATTAATCTTAAACATATCATTTACAACTGGCGGCTTGTTCCCCAACTCATCCGGGGAAGTGCAGACGACATTCTGTTTGTTTCGGGATGGGTACTCATTTTCGTAATTATACTCTGGTGGATAAAAAAGCCAAAAGTGAAAAAGCTGGTCTTTAGCTTTTTTATCGTTTTTGCCGTTATAGCAACTCTTGTAGCGTTTGTAAACATTACAACAGTTATTTATTTCGGAAAACCTTTTACCTACCAATGGCTCTATTATTCCGATTTTTTGGGCAGCAACGAAGCCAGAACAGCTTTTCAGGAAAATCTGGATTGGGGAATTATTCTTAACCTCGTGGCGTTAATTTTCTCGATGTTGATTTTTGCCGGAATTCTGCAAAAAGTGTACAGTTTTTTTGTCGCGCGAAAAACGATAAAAATCTTCACCTACCCGGTAATAGCACTGGCTGCTATTTTTCTAACAATATATACTTTTAAAGCAGAAGCCCACTGGACAAAGGGGCAGGCCGAAAACGCCGTTAAAGTAATGAGCTGGTCGATACTCACGGCCAACTCAACCCAATCTTTTTTTACTGCTGAACTGTCGGATGATTTGGAACCTTTTAATCCGCGAATGGCTGTTCCAATGGATTCACCCTTTAAAAAAACAGAAAATCACGCCATCAAAAATGTATTGATTATTGTGCTGGAATCGGCGGGGGCAGTCTATTTCGA
>Ga0334901_1002105_pt1 | contig 17870 bp, 15 predicted proteins | sample GraSluR3_MG_3_FD_207216 | JGI IMG/M metagenome (GOLD analysis project Ga0334901, IMG submission 207216) | Sludge microbial communities from methane-producing bioreactor in Wageningen University, Netherlands - Granular Sludge_15_08-R3 | ecosystem: Engineered > Bioreactor > Anaerobic >... | reverse complement strand
AAAGTCTCCTGTAAAGCTAAATGCCTGTTTTTCTTTTTCATGGTTTGACCTCCAGTATTCTGGGTAAGCAGAACTCGGACCCGAGTTCTGCTTGCAATGCCATTCTTGGAGTTATCCCCCTGAGGATCTTACGAGGATAGGAGTTCATCCAATCCTGAATATCCTGTACTGTCTGGCTTGAGTATGTTCCAATATCGGACCCCTTGGGAATGAAGCGGCGGATAATCCCATTGTGATTCTCATTGGTGCCACGTTCAAAACTGCTGTAGGGATGTGCAAAGAAGAGACTCACGCGTTGCTGCGATGATAGTGCGGAAGTCTCTAGCCCCACGATATCAGAGAATTCACTCCCATTGTCCACGGTGATGGTTTTAAATAACTGAGTAAACACGCTACATCCCATCTGTCGTTCGAGTAGATCCAAGGCTCTACGTAATGCTTCAGTCGTACGATTGGGAATCTTACGCGTAATCTCAAAGCGTGTTTTTCGCTCGGTAAGGGTCAGCAAGCAGGTCGGTGAAGTATGGGTACCACTGACTATGGTATCGGCTTCCCAATGACCGACCTCACTTCGCTGATGAGCTTGCACAGGACGGGTAGAAATACTCTTGGCTGCTGCAGCTGCCCGAGAGTGTCTTTTCGGCTCTCCCTTGGCTTTCCGTCGCTTACCTCCATAGAGAAGATCCTGCTCAGTGAGCGTCCCCATATACCCTGCTTGTATATAATTGTACAAGGTCTTCTCACAGATGCGTGTTTCACTGGGCCAACCGTTGGTGTTGAACTCGGCTATGACCGCGTAGGGCGAATATCCTTTCTCTTTGATTAGATACGTCACTTCCCTAACTAGAACCCAGTCGCACCCCAATTTCAGCTGTGAGCCCTTCGCTGTTCCCTTCTGCTGGGCATCTGCCTGTGCATATTCGGCAGTGTATTCCCATGCGGTGCTCAAATCAGTCTTCAAGTGTTCCACCATCCCACGCTTCAATTCGCGGCGGATAGTCGATTCATCCTTGCCAAACAGCACTCCCAGAACCTTTGGCGAACGGATGCGTGGATAGCCGTTGCTTCCATTGTGATAATATTGCAGTTGAATCCTCTCCTCCCAGGTGAAATGACTATGATGAGCACTGTTCTTTATGTTAAGCTTCTTTCGTCCCATGGTTCCCTCGTTACTGTTGAGTTGTGGTAAACCCATTGTAACAGAGGTCCATGGGACTTCTTTATTTTTTTTCTCTTTCAGCGGGCATTTTATTTTACTGTGCGCGAAATTGATTTGCCTGGTAATGCGAGAGACCTCTTTCTTGGCTTTTTGTTCTCTCATTCTTTACTCATGAAATAATGCACGCAGCGAATTGAATACCGCAAGTAGTGCTACTCCAGTGTCTGCAAATACTGCCATCCACATTGATGCAAATCCAAACGCCCCGAGAATCATAACCAGCACTTTAATTGCAATAGCAAATACTATATTCTGCGTTACTATAGAAACTATTTTTCTGGCATGACGTATACTCTGTGGGATTCTCATAAGGTTATCGGTCATGATTACCACATCAGAGGCCTCCACGGCAGCATCAGAACCAATGGTGCCCATCGAAATTCCCACATCGGCACGAGCAAGCACCGGCGCATCATTAATCCCATCTCCTATAAACGCTAAGGAACCATCTCTATAGTTTTCTTTAAGTAAATTTTCGACGTGATCTACTTTCTGATGAGGTAATAATTCTCCTATAAAGTTGTTAATACCAACTGAATCAGCTAATTTCTGAACAACAGAATGGGTATCACCACTCAATAGTCGAATATCACGTATCCCGAGTTCTTTTAGTGAAGCGATTGCTCTTTTTGCCTCTCTTTTTACTGAATCTGCTACGAGAACTCTCGCATAAACCCTCTGGTTAATAGCAATTAGAACCGAAGCAACATCGGAACCTCCGAGCTCTTTTGGGACACTCAGATTATGTTCCATCATGAGTTTATCAGTTCCTACGATTATCGTATGGTTATCAACAATGCCTATCATTCCCTTCCCGGGAATTTCTTTTACCGATGATGCCTCTAGATTTTGTTCATATAATTCTTGAGCATAGCCACTTAAAGCCTTTGCGATGGGGTGGTGCGAAGAAGATTCCACGGCCTGTGCGTAGAGTATGATGTCTTTCTCATGTAATTCACTCTGAGTATCTATTCGAATTTCCGAAACTGTATACGTTCCTTCTGTTAAGGTTCCTGTCTTATCGAACACAATCTGTTTAGTTTTAGCTAAGGTTTGAATGTAGCTCCCACCTTTTACCATGACACCCATTTTGGCGAGCCCCCCAATACCGGCAAAAAAACCTAACGGTACAGAAATAACCAGTGCACATGGGCATGAGATTACAAGAAAAACAAGAGCTCTATAGATCCATGTAGAAAAGCTTCCCTGATTAAAGAGCGGTGGAAATAAAGATAAAGCTAAAGCAAGAAATACTACACTCGGTGTATAGTAACGTGCAAATTTTGTTATAAATTGTTCAGCTTTCGCTTTTCTTCTTCCCGATTCTTCTACAAGTTTCAGTAGAGAGGCAACCGTAGAATCTGAATATCGCTTTAAAGCGATTGCGTGGAGAACACCAGATCCATTCACCGATCCACTCAATAGTTCATCATCAGGTTCTACCATTTTAGGAACAGACTCACCAGTTAGAGCTCGCGTATCTAATGTAGATGTTCCAGAAACAACGCGACAGTCAACAGGGATTTTTTCTCCTGCACGAATCAAAATGACATCGCCGACAGATATTTCTTCGGGTGTGACAACGATAGGTTGAGCATTTTTAATGATTGTTGCCTTTAATGGTTTAATATCCATGAGTTCTGCAATTGATTTTCTGGATCGATGTACAGCCAAATTCTGAAAATATTCCCCAACTTGATAGAATGCCATCACAGCAACAGCTTCCGCATATTCCCCAATAATCAATGCTCCTAATGTTGCTATCGTCATAAGAAAATTTTCATCAAAAACTGAGCCACGAAATATATTTCTTAGAGCCTGTAACACAACTTCATACCCAACCAGGAGGTAGGCACCAATAAATAGCATGAATGAGAGTTGCGGATTCGTTACAAACCATGCAGCACCAACAGCTGCTAAAGAAACTAGTACTCTCACAGGTACAATCAAGGAAATGGAATTTCCTACAGCAGTGATTGTATCTGACTTTTCTGTTTTTCCTAATTCTTCTGTAGTGACAATAACTCCTGACTCAACATGATCTATAGTATCTTGAATAGTTTTTTCCAACTCTGGAGTTAAATCCTCAGAAGTGTGAATGCGTAGTTTTTCGTGAATAATATCTATCTCTGATGTGTTTATATGAGAAATAGTATTCAGGGCTTTTTCAATTCTTGCTGCACAAACTGCACAATCAACGCCTGTAATGGTGTATACCTTTTCATGGTCCATAAGATCTCCTAAACATTCATGTATGATTGAATGTTCATATATATAATAAAATAGCATATGCGTGAATGTCAACCAATGGTATGAAATCAGATGGTAAAGTTTTTCTTCTAAAGTGCTAGTTATGTAAGCGGGTGTCGACCATACAGAAAAAGAAGATTTCGTAATCTTGTTACGGGGAATTCAAGCAATAATTCTTCAGTGACACGCCAGCTCCAATTCAGAGAACCACATGTTGAAGGTTTATTCATTCTTGCTGAGGTATCGAGATTGAAGATATCCTGAATCGGTATAATAATATTTCGAGCATGTGATGCAATGAGAGTTCTTATCATGCTTGATACAACAGCTTCTGGTTCACAATCAAGATATTCACATACAACTTTCTGTATTTCCGGTGAGAGTGCTTCAAACCAGCCTCTTGTTGTATCATTATCATGTGTACCTGTGTAAGCAACACATTGATATGGATAATTATGGGGGAGGAATTCTTCATGTCCATCGAGTTTTCCCTGCTCTGTTAAGATAAATCCGAACTGATACACTTTCATTCCAGGAAAACCATACATATCGCGTAGTTGTTCCACACTTGGAGTTACTACTCCAAGATCTTCGGCAATTATCGGTACAGTACCAAGCCGTTTCTGCATGACTTGGAAAAAATCTTTACCAGGAGCATGTATCCAAGAACCATACTCCGCAGTTGGACTTCCAGCAGGGATTTCCCAGTAGGCATCAAAACCTCTAAAGTGATCAATTCTGATAACATCTACAAATTGTAAAATTTTTGAAAGTCTTTCCATCCACCATTGATAAGATTGAGAGGAACATACATTCCAGTCATATACAGGATTCCCCCATAGTTGTCCTGTTGCACTAAAAAAATCGGGTGGCACGCCAGAAACAGCAGAAAAATTCCCATATGCATCTGTTTTAAAAAGATGTTTATTACTCCACGTATCAACACTATCGGATGCTACAAAAATGGGAATATCACCTATAATTTTTATTCCCATATTATTTACATACGTACGAAACTCCTTCCATTGAATATGAAAGAAAAATTGAAGGACTTTCCATATCTGAATCTGTTGCTTATGTGATTCACTAAATTCAAATAATGATGCTTCGTCTCTCTTGGCGTACTGAGATGGCCAATGGGAAAACCATCGAGCATCTCCAAATTCTTCAAAAAGCGTCATAAAAAGGGCATAATCATGTAACCAATATTCTTCAATTTTACAAAATGATTGAAATTGTTTAAATTGAATCCCGCTCGGGCCTAATGACATAAACTGCTGTGCAGCCATTTTCAGAAGGGGGATTTTGTACGAGATGACTGCTTCGTAATCAATATAATTTTTACTCTCAGTAGATGCATGCTGTTCATCAAAAAAGATTTGATCTTCTTTCAGTAATTTCCAGGTAACAAGTTTTCTTACATCTATAAACAGTTCATTCCCTGCAAACGTCGATCTGGAGGCATATGGGCTATTACCAAACCCAGTTGGACCGAGTGGTAAAATCTGCCAATGATCAAAACCTGTTTTTGCAAGTAAATCTGCCATGGCGTACGCCTCAACACCCAAATCTCCTATTCCACATGGACCCGGGAGGCTGCTTATGTGTAACAGAATACCGGAATGACGATTTTGTTTAATTTTCATTCTGTTCCTCAATCGAACTTAATGAATCCCGCTCAATAATCCTATGAGGGATGGTTATATGTGTTTGGGGTAAATGTTCACCTCTGATAAGAGTAAAGAGCATTTCAGCTGCACGACGTCCTTTTTCACCAGCAGGTTGATCGATTGTGGTAAGAGACGGAAGAATATATGAAGATTCAACTATATTGTCAAATCCGACAACAGAAATATCTTCCGGTACAGAAATTCCCTGTTCTGTAAATTGAAGGATACATCCAAGAGCAACTATATCACTCATTGAGACTACACACGTGGGTTTAAATCTTCCACTAAGCAACATACTCGCCATGTGTTTTCCTTCATCAAGTGTTGTTTCTGAGGTATAAAGACCAACTGAAGGAGAAGAAAAATCAAGGTCAAATTCCTTGAGTGCTCGCAAATATCCTTCAAGTCTCGCTCTCTGAATACTAGCTGGTGCATGTTTTTCATATGAAACTTCTGCTAATCCAATAATTGCTATTCTTTTGTGTCCTCGCTCCAGTACCATACGCATAATACTATACGCTGCATCCTTATCATCGATGTTTATTGAAGGCATATCAACAGAAGGTATACCATCAATCGTCACAAAGGGAAGTTTTCGTTTTTTAATCGAGTCAACTATTTCCATTTCAACACTCATACCCTGAGTGATAAGGCCATCTACGGCAGCACACCTTACTGCATCCAGAACACTTTCATTAAGAGGAGGAATCAGGGTAAGGGTATTGCCATATTTTTGGCAGACCGAACCGATTCCTTCAACTACTTGCATAATATAGGGGTTCTGAAAAGAGAAATGGATATGCTGCGGTAAGAGAAATCCAATACTTTCGTGTCTTTGTAAAGAAAATTTTCGGGCCAACGGATCGGGATAATACCCTAACTCTTCAGCAACTCTCTGTATGGTTGCACAGGCTTTTACTGAGATCCTAGACGGATCATTAAAAGCAAAAGAGACAGCTGTTTTTGAATATCCTGAAATTCTCGCAATATCATTAATGGTAACTCTCTTACCTTTTTTTAATTCATCGTTCATCTCATGTGCTCCTTGTGAGTAGAAGAATTTCGTATGGGCCAAGAACTACTGGATCTCCAGCGAGTCGCACATGTTTTCCTTGAGCGAGGTCAGTCCATGAATTATTTCTCAGTCTACTTCGATATGAAGTATCTATTTCTATGGATTTCTGAAATTCAGTAAAATTTGCCAGAACAACAAGAATTTCATCATCGTTCGCTGAAATCCTTGGTTCGACCATCATACCGATAACGCCATTATCTCGAGTTGGAAACGTGGTCAATGTATTAGAAGAGCCCATGAGATGTTGTCCTTTGCGAATCGCAATGAATCTATGGATTTTTCTAAATACCTGAGATCCCGGTAAGCTAAGATCTGTTCTTCGACTTGCTGCAGCCCAATCAAATGATTGTCTATGTAAATACCTACTATCTCTAGCTTTATGCATATCGTGAATGTATGAATAATCATTCAGCTGGCCAATTTCATCACCGCTATATAGAACAGGAATACCATTTGCAGCCATACAAAACGTATGAAGCAGTATTATTCTCTTAACTGCTAACTCTTGTTGATATTCATCACGCTCAAGTATTCCTCGTTCCAATCCGCATAGAGATGCACATGTTCCACAGTTCCGTGCATCGAGAGTTCGTGGATCAGATTCATAAAGTTCCCCTCTGCTAAAACTTCCTGGAAATGCACCAAGATAAAAATTTATAAGAAAGCGTTTATGAGAAAACGGATCGTATCCTATTGCCTCAGCATCTTGTTCATTGAATCCCCACCCAATATCGTCATGACAACGTGCATAATTCACCCAGCACGCACCAGATGGGATATTATCTGGGATTTTTTGTATAAGCGATGCAAGCATTCTTGTATCACGCGTTGCCAGACTATTCCATAATTCAACCATGAGAGTGACATTATAGAGCAGGTGACACTCAGGTGCTTTTTCACTGCCGAAATAGGGGGCAACCTCTTGAGGTGCCATAACGACTTCACCTTTGATTATGGCCCCAGGAGCAACTATTTCTAATAAAATTCGAAATATGCGTACAATGGAATGCACTTGAGGAAGATTTCTGCAGGAAGTTCCCCACTTTTTCCAAATATAGGGGATTGCATCAAATCGAAAAATATCGACTCCTCTATTCGCCATTTGCAACAAAGCACTAGCCATTTCATAAAGTACAACAGGATTTCTATAATCAAGATCCCACTGATAATGATTAAAGGTTGTAAGCACCCAACTGGCCATATGAGCGTTATAGGTAAAATTCCCAGGTGCAAGAACAGGAAATACTTCATTTACCGTTTTCTCATACGCATCGGGCATTTCTCTTGTTTCAAAAATAAAATAACGAGAGGCATATTCTGGGTCACCTTCACGTGCAGCAAGAGCCCAAGCATGCTCATCAGACGTATGGTTCAACACAAAATCAATACACACACTTATTCCACGTGCATGACAAGCTTCGGTAAAAATATCGAATTCTTCGTTTGTGCCGAAACGTTCATCGATTGATGTAAAGTCACTTACCGCATATCCACCATCATTCAATGTCTTTGGCATAGAGAAAACCGGCATGAGATGAAGATAGGTAACCCCCAGCTCCTGCAGATAATCCAACCGAGCAGGCATGCTTGCAAATGTACCCGAGAAATTATCAACATAAAGCATCATGCCGATCATGGCTGATTCTTGATACCAGTGGGGATTTTCAAGGCGTTGACTATCTAATTCAACCATTGAATCCGGTCGAGCAGACCATCGTAATTGAATCATTTCGAGGAGTTTCTTGTACCCGTTCTCACCGTAGAGCGAAGCATAGAGCCTGTGAAGTTCAGGTTCATAATACTCGAGGCGGTTGATAAAGCTCCTCTGATAATCATTTTCAGCCTTCATGAAATAGTATAAATCCTTACTACGATTTTATTGCACCGTCTGTGATACCCTTAACTATGTATTTTTGCAGGAAAAGAAAGATTATGACAATAGGTACTATGGTAACTAACACTGCAGGGAAGATAAGTTCCCACGGATTTCCAAACTGTCCAGCTAAAATTCTTGCAAAATACAATTCAAGGACAAGCGTTTTCGTATTTGAGTTTCCCACGACGAGGAATGGGAGCAAGTAATCATTCCATATCCACATCGAGTTGAGTACGATTACCGTTACGGTGATTGATGAGAGTAGAGGTAATACGATGTGATAAAAGAGTTGAAAAATATTACAGCCATCAATAATTCCTGCTTCCTCAATTCCTTTAGGAACACCTTTAACGAATCCATGGTAGAGGAATATCGACATACTCAAGCCGAAACCTCCATACATCAGGACGAGACCTGGTGCATTTTTTAGGCCTAATGTTTCAAAAAATTGAATGAGTGGGTACATGATGGCTTGGAATGGTATAAGCATTGCCGCAACAAACGCCATAAAAATAACCTGCGACCATTTAGTCTTGTTACGTACAAGCATCCATGCCCCTAGTGAAGAAATTGTCACGATGAGACCTACAGAAAAGAATGTTATCAGGAAGGTTATTATCAAAGATCGGAAAAAGTGAATCTGACTAATTGCATTGAGAATATATGAGAAGGAAAACGATTGGGGCGGCCCAAGAGGGTCTCGAATAATATCGGCTTGCCCCTTGAATGAATTGGTGAATAGAAACCAAAGGGGAGCTAATGTATAGAGGGCGATAAGTATTAAAACCACATAAGTGATTCCCAATTTGATTTTCTTCTTTAAAAAATAGTTGGTATCACCAGTTACTGCGACACTTTCACGAGATTGATATGCCATAATTACAGCTCCAATTCACGCTTTTTTGTAACGTATACTTGCGTGAGAGTAATTGAGGCGACAAGCAGGAAAAATATGACTGCTTGGGCTTGAGCTTTTCCGTAATCGGGAGGTGCAGTGTCTTTTACAGTTCTTAGAATCTGCATAGCCAACAAGCGAGTGTTAAATTCTCCATCGGTGAGAGCTATGTTCTGATCCAGCAATTTAAAGGAGTTTGAAAGTGTAAGAAAGAACACTACAGTAAATGAGGGCATAAGCATGGGAACAGTAATTGATCTGAATGTCCGTATAGGTGTTGCACCATCTATACTTGCTGCTTCATAATAATCCCTTGATATGTTATTCAGGCCAGCTATATAAATAATCATCATATAACCTCCAAATTGCCATGCATTGAGAATAACAAGTGCAAAAAGGGCTTTGGTACTATCCTGAGTCATATATCGAAGAAATGGGATATGCAGGAGCCCATCCGGGCTGAAAAGAAGGTTCGTAAAAACTATTTGAAAAATGAATTGCCAAATGAAACCTAAGGCTAATCCACCTAGCATGTTAGGTAAAAAGAACACTGTTCTGAAAAGGCTGGCTCCTTTTTGTGCTTTAGTGACTAATAGTGCAAGTCCTAGACCTACGATATTCACAACAACTACTGCAACAAAAGTATATTGAATCGTATACACCAATGCTCGAATAAATCGTTCATCCTTAAATGCATTAGTATAATTTTCAAATCCTATAAATGATGAGAACATACTTTGAGCTCGTATCCCTGTTTCAGGATCGAAGTAATAGGTGCCTCGCCACGCAAGAAAGGAATTGAGCAGTCCAACAATAAAGGGAAAAATAATTACCAAGAAAAATAATAAAATAGCAGGAGCTAGTAGGATCCAAAACCATTTTTTATAGATATCCATTCCAATTCTCCTTATACACCAAGAGTCCGCGATTCCCATGTATGGAGTCGCGGACTGCATAATGAACCTTTCAGCTAGTTGAGATTCTGCCAGGTTTGAATAGCATAATCAACAATTTCTTTATAATCCTGAGTTGTCCAGGTTGCTTTTGTCAAATATTGTTCCATGAGTCGAAGTCCAACGACATCTCCTGACCATGTAGCTGGTGCTCCATGATATGGTGCTGCAATAATATTTCCAGAAGTGATATAATCTAGAATAGAATTACCGAGGCTGTTTGGTAGTGTGGTAGTAGCTGGGTCTGCGTTATACGGAATAAAATTAAAATCCTCGACAACAAATTTCTTGCCTGTTTCGCTTGTGTTAAGCCAAACAAGAAAATCCATCGCAAGTTTCTGCTCAGCAGCAGGAACCATACTGTTAATTGCATAGTAGTTAGGCACAAATACAGGAATAGAGGTATTAAGTTTGTCTACGGTCATACCTGCTAAGATAACATCCGCTGCTTGGAACGGCATCTTTACTGGGAGGAATTCAAGTCTTTCGGCTTGCTTTTCATTAACATTAGCGATATTTCCATAAGCCCAGTTGCCCTGTTTAAAGAAAATGGCCTTACTATCTGCAAAAATCTGAACTGCTTGGTCATAGCCGAAATTTGCTGATGAAACAAAATCCTGTCCTCGTTTTGCAGGGCCGTTTAGACCGGCAAGATACGATGTCTTAAGATCAAGAGCTTTTGCATAAGCGGTAAGAGCTCCTCGCAGTTTTTCAACATCTGCATCTGTAGAATTAGCTGCAGCATTAGGATCTCCAAAAGCTGCATTCAGTGCAACGTTTATGAAGTGGTCTCCATATGTCCATTTTTCAGCACCCATAACTGCAAAAACGCCGTTTAGGTTCTTTGCAAGACCTGTCTTATTTGCAGCAAGAGTATAACTATTTCCGTTTAGTTTAACTGTTGCGGCTTTGTTGTTTTTAATATATGCATCGAGTGCTTTTACGAGTGTTTCCCACTCAGCATATGTTGCAGCCTTCGTATCGGCAATAAATGCTTCAACCTTACCTGTACCAAAAAGATCTGCAACCATTTGAGTATCAACAATATACCCATAACCTTCAACGTTGTACGGTACACCAAAACTATTGGAGCCATCGTTAGTAAGTCTGAGAGAAGGGGCGATTGCATCTGAAAAACTCTTAAATTTTGCATCTGTAACTTTGTTAAAGTCGACAACAAATCCACCCTGATACCATTCAATAAGCTCTTTTACACCCTGTATAGAGAAAATTGATGGTTTATTACTGGAATTCATCTCTGCACGGAGGGTTTCCATATGATCTTGACCACTTCCGATTGAAAATGTCTTAACTCGAACTCCAGTTTCTGCTTCATATGCCTTAGCCATATCCGCAAATTGAGCAGCATTCTCTCCTTTTGAGTTGTAAATGTACAAATCATATCCTTTGTCTGCTTCAGCTTGTCCACCGGCAAATACCGAAAGCGAGACAGTGCAGAGGATAACAAGCAAAACAACAATCCGTTTTTTCATATCCTACTCCTTATGAAATATTTTGGATTCAACTGAATCCTATCGAAAATGAAAGACAAGTCTTGACTGACTAGTATCTATCTTTCATACTAATGCTAAACCGGTTTTCTAAACCGGTCAACTAAAAATTTTTATTTTTTATAGAGGTCATATGAATAATTGGGAAAGAAGTATTAGATGTATGGTAAATGATGAATTCATCTCACCTTTTCCGGTGACATACGGAATTCAAACATCAGTTTCTTTGAAGATGGTTTCTGATGCACCAGTTAAGCAAGTAGTGTGCCATGCTCTATTAGATGGTATTTCACAGTACTTCTCCATGCTATCCTCAATTTATGGAGCCAGAACTACATATACTACAGATATTCCTCCATCGAACGAAGAACGATGGTATTTTTCATTCCAGATTGAAACAGACGACGGGTGGATATTTTATACAAGGAAAGGAATTCAAAGATTCCATCCAGCAAAAGCAAGTATGTTTTCGATTGATACCGGATTGCAATTGGATTCCTGGGTACCCGGATCAACATTCTACCAAATCTTTCCCGATAGATTTAAAAATGGTAATCCAAGCATTGGAGTTAAGACACATGAATATCAATTTGATGGTCATGTAACTCAAGCTTTATCATGTAACCAAACTCCTCCTGCATATAGCGAAGGGTGGTGTCTCGACTTTTATAACGGAGATCTCGAAGGTATTTCTCAGGCGGTTGATCATTTCAAAGAATTAGGAATTACTGCAGTATATCTGAATCCAATCTTCTCGGCTAAAACGCATCACAGGTATGATTGTACTGATTTCTTTCATGTCGATGAACACCTAGGAGGGGATGAAGCTTTAATTCACCTCGTAGGCAAACTCCATGATGCTGGTATTCGAATTATGTTGGATATCTCAATAAATCATAGTGGTAGTGAACACGCATGGTTCAAAAAGGCAATGGAGGATGCTCATTCGCCCGAAGCGGCGTACTATTATAAAGATGACCAAGGGGAATTTGTATTTTGGGAAGGAGTGCATACACTTCCACAATTGAATTACTCCAACAGCGAGTTACGGAATATCATGTACCGAGATAACCATTCAGTTCTACAGAAATTCATACAAGAACCGTTTTGTATTGATGCCTGGCGATTCGATGTTGGTACAGATACCGGAAGATACGGAAAAGATCAATTCTGCCACGAAATCTGGCGTGAGGTTAGAAAACACCTGAAAGCTGTACAGCCAGAAACGTATCTCATTGGTGAGGCATGGGAAGATGCATCGGATTATCTGCAGGGAGATCAATGGGATTCAGCCATGAATTATTTTGGTTCCGGAAGATTGTTACGCAGGTGGTATGGACAGCAAGACACGTACCTCATGAGCAATTGGGGACATTCAGATGAATCGGGGCGGCCACTTACGGGAAAGGAACTGTCAGATGCAATTTCTCAACACCTCAATGCTATTCCTAATCAACTTGTAGACAGACAGTTTAATCTACTGGATTCACATGACACAATGAGGCTACATAATCACACACGAATTTTTGATTGGGATATGTACGAGGGTATTATCATGCTGCTGTATGTTTTACCTGGAGTTCCGAACATCTATTATGGAGATGAAATTGGTTTATCCGGTACCATAGAAAGCAATGAGGGTGCCCGATATCCCATGCAATGGGAGAAGGATACATGGGATCTGAGATTCTATAATCTGTATAAAATGCTCGGAAATCTTCGAAATAATTCTCAGGTGTTTGCAAAGGGGGACTGGAGAACAGAGTGGTATGATAATTCAACGGTGATTTTTTCACGGACCTATAAGCAGGAGGGAATACTTTTGTGTCTGAATAGATCGGATACTGAAAAACATATTTCATTGGATCTTCACCATATGGCGATTGACACGATCCGTGAATGGACATCGGAAAAGACCCTGGATATAAGTGATGATGTGTTTCAGATAAAGACTCAACCGAAAAAGAGTATGCTGTTTTATTATACCTTGAAAGAATAGCGATTGTTATAAAACTAAAGCAATAACTCTGTTGACAAAATCTTTCGCTCTGTGTTAAGTTCTTCCTCGTTACATGAAGCGGGGGGTTAGCTCAGTGGGAGAGCTCCTGCCTTACAAGCAGGCTGTCGTGGGTTCAAATCCCTCACCCCCCAAACGTATAGAAAGCTTGTTCTGAGGATTTTACATTCTCATAGCAAGCCTTTTTTTTAGTGTTGACAGGTGTAACAGTTTTTCTCATGATGCGTATATGACCGATTCAGACATCAAGAGAATAACATCTCCAATCCTTTCATCACGACGGCTCATCCTGAGACCATTTACCTTGGACGATGCACAAGCACTCTTCTCGTGGTCCAGTGATTCAGAGGTAACAAAATTTCTTCGATTTAGCCAGCATACCTCAATTCAGGAATCAAGGCGAATAATCCAAAGTTGGATTGACAGTGAAAAACACCCACCATTCTTCCATTGGGCTATTGAACTGAGAGAAGAGGTTATCGTAATAGGGTCAATAGGGATAGAAATTATGAGTCTGCATGATAATCGAGGTGAAATCGGGTACTGCCTTACAAAAAGTTCATGGAATCGAGGGTATGCAACAGAAGCATTGCAGTGTGTACTTCGGTTTGGCTTAGATGTTGCTGGTTTTCATAGACTTGAGGCTTGTCATTCAATTAATAATGTCGCATCGGGTAGAGTAATGGAGAAAGCCGGTATGGTGCGTGAAGCTGGTCCGTTGAAACACTATTATCGATCAGATTTAGAAGGATATCAGGATGTATATATGTATGTTGCATTAGCCAATGGTGCATGAGACATTACAAAGAATCTATGTATACAGTACTGAATTCTGTCAAGGAGAATATGAATCATGACCATGAGAGACAGGATAGACGTTATACGTGAATCAATAGAAGCAGCAAAATTGAAATGTGGAAGAACCGATACTGTTCACCTCATGGGAGTATCTAAGACGCATCCTTATGATGCAGTCTGCGAAGCTGTCTCCTCAGGGTTGTTTCTTTTTGGAGAAAACCGAGTACAAGAAATTCAAAAGAAATTCCCGGACAATCGAAATGGATTCGAACTTCACCTTATTGGTCATCTACAATCAAATAAAGTAAAGAAGGCTGTTGCCTCAGTTGATGCTATTGATTCAATTGATTCATTACGTCTTGCCACTTTAGTAAGTAATGAAGCTGAAAAATTAGGAAAAGTCATCCCAGTTCTGATTGAATGGAACACCTCCGAGGAGGAATCAAAATCGGGTTTTTCCGACTTTTCGGAATACCTAATGCTGTTGGAGGCGTCGGCACAGCTTCCAGGTATTGAAATAAATGGTCTTATGACTATTGGTCCACTTACAGAAAATGAAACTCAGGTAAGGACAGCATTCGCAAAACTTAGAGAGATAGGTGAGAAAAGCAAGCAAAAATTCCCGAATATCGATTTTTCTACGCTCTCAATGGGTATGAGTCAGGACTATCATTGGGCAATTCAGGAAGGGTCAACCATGGTCCGTATTGGTACAGCACTCTTCGGAGGGAGAGATTATTCGTGAAGAAATGCATAGCCTGTATTTTGTTGGTAGTCTTCAGCATTACTATTCTTGGAGCTGCAGATTACGAGCCTTATAGAATTGATGAATTCCCTGAGTGGAGTGTTAAATTGAGAAGGGCAGAAACACTCATGTTCGGTTCGCTGCCCATTACCATTGGAGTCACCGGACTTGCTTATTCGACAGCACAGCTTCTCGGTGCTGCAAAATTTTCACAAGATCCGTTTGTCGATACAATGACTGTAATTGGAATTGCAGGAGGGCTTTCTCTTGTGATTGCTGTTGCAGATTATATCATAGGGGAGATGCAGGAATAATGGCTGTAAAAGAGCATTCCATTGACCTTGTCGTAGAAGAAGATGCTGTATGCTCCCGAATTGATACGTGGATCTCTCTTCATGTTCCTGACTTTCCGAGGTCCTTAGCCTCAAATCCCAAAACTGTTTTTCTTATTAATGGTAAAGAAGTAAAGAAAAGTAAAATGGTAAAAACAGGAAATTTGATAACTGTACGTTGGATTGAAGAATTGTTTGATTCTGCAGAAGGTCAGGATATCCCACTGAATATTATCTATGAAGATGAAAGTTTATTGGTAATTAATAAACAACAATCACTGGTAGTGCATCCCGGTGCAGGGAATTGGAATCATACCCTGGTGAATGCACTTGTATTTCGGTATGGTGATGAATTCTTTTCTCCAGACTCTGAAGAAAATCTGAATGAAAGTGATGAACATGGGATTAACACATTACGTCCGGGAATCGTTCATAGATTAGACAAAGATACTTCGGGAGTTATGGTAATTGCAAAGAACAGAAAGACACATGCAGATTTATCTAAACAGTTCAAGGATCGAGTTACCACAAAATACTACATTGCTATCGTATCCGGTGTCTTAACAAAAAGAAGAGGGTGTATTGAGACTACTTTGGTACGTGACAGAAAAGATCGGAAAAAATTTTCTGTAGGGGGTGAAAAGGAGGGGAAACAAGCTAAAACTGAATATGTAGTACTTCGTCAGTATCCCGAATTCGCATTTGTTCGTATACGATTATATACCGGTAGAACTCATCAGATACGCGTACATATGGCACACATAGGTTGTCCGATAATTGGAGATGTTCTCTACAACAATCGGCGAAAGAAACATCCGCAGGAAACACTTTTGCTCCATGCCTTTACATTAGAATTTTTTCATCCTGAAACAAAAGAGAAGATGCGATTTCGTGCTCCTTTACCAAGAAGATTTTCCGATTTTATACGATCTGTAAAAAATCAGTTTGCTACGTAAGTACCGATGGATGACTTAATTGAGCTAAATCGTCGCTTGCCATTGCATCAATAAGTTCACGATTAAACAATTTTTCTATTTTTAATGCAGTAATAGTTCCATGACCAGGAAATACAAGAAAACGCTCATCTAACGTAAGTAGACGAGTTTTAATTCCTCGTAGAAGAAGTGCTTTTTCCAACACCCCGCTTGTAGTTCCGATTCTTCCGGCATATAGCACATCTCCAGTAAAAAGTGAATTACCGATTTTGTACACAAATGAATCAATGGTATGACCAGGTACTTGTATGCACTCTACTGTAATACCACTCAAATCCATAATAGATTTATCAGTTACTTTTATTACCGGAACATCATAGACTCCGGGAGAACCTGCATATACTTTTGGATTATATATTTTTACAAGCGTTCCTAAACCTTTTGTATGAGTTTCGTGTCTGTGTGTTAACAGCACATGAGCTATGGTAAAACGATTCTTCTCAATCCGCTCAATTAGCTCAAGATTAATATGCCCCGGATCAATAAGAAGGGCATCTCCACCATCTTCCGGTCCTACAAGATAGGTGTTTGAGTATTCACTTAAAGAAAAATGGAAGAATACTTTCATAGAGGTTACGAGAAACTCGCCTCCTCGTAGTTAGAATATTTAAATGAAACGTTATCTCTGTCGGAAAATCGAAAATCGGCATTCTTTAGATTGCAATCAATAAATTTTATATCTACCAGGTGTGAAGATGAGAAATTTGAATAATAGAGATCAGATGAACTAAAATCACAGTTTTGTGCATCAATTCCAGTAAAATTTGTATGAATAAGCAAGGTGTCGGTGAAGGAACAATCGATCAGTTTAGAACCTGCCACTACTGAGTGTCTTGCGTCAGCACCGGTAAAAACACATCGTTCAAAGATGCAGAAATCAAAGAAACAGGCTTGAATTTTTGAATTTGAAAAATTGACATTTTCAAATACGCATCGGGCAAAATCTGATGTAGACAGTTGGATACCGGAAAAATCAAAATCCTTTATTCGTGCATCGGTCATCACAATGTCGCGGTGTCGGTGAGTATCATTAATAGATGTTATGATTGATTGAAATACTTCTTCGCTATTTTCAGCATGATGCAGGCAGGTGTACATATCCTCAAGAGCATAACGTTTACATCCTTCTACAGCACATGGGACACATTTAAACATAGAATGAGCCTATCAAATTGCTATGACGGTGTAAAGCTGCTCGCTTGCACTCAGCGGTAAATCTCTGTAAAGTGATTCACATGAAAGAATCTGTTGGGATTGTAATTCGAGGAATTAATAACATCTATACTGTGATACATGAAGAAGATATTTCGAATCTTTCCAATGCCGCCATGTATTCTTGTAGAATCAAGGGGAAAATTCTCCAGAATATTGATGATGTATACAATCCTCTCGCAGTAGGCGACCGAGTTCTCTTTACTATACATCAAGGTAACGAAGGTCTCATAAGTAATAGGGTACAGAGAACTAACAGTTTTGAACGTTGGAATGCAAAACGTTCTGTAAACCAGACGCTCGTTGCAAATATGGATCTAAT
>Ga0334901_1002103_pt1 | contig 17889 bp, 7 predicted proteins | sample GraSluR3_MG_3_FD_207216 | JGI IMG/M metagenome (GOLD analysis project Ga0334901, IMG submission 207216) | Sludge microbial communities from methane-producing bioreactor in Wageningen University, Netherlands - Granular Sludge_15_08-R3 | ecosystem: Engineered > Bioreactor > Anaerobic > Unclassified... | reverse complement strand
GTCGAAGGATATTTGGCATTCGCTTTACGAATTTCCACTTATTGAGACCGAAAAGGCGCTCTCGCCCAACCTGCTACATAAGCACAAGGCGCTGAAAGAATGGGTTGGCACAAAAGGGTATACCATAATATATATATCCGATATGGTTAAACACCTGCTAAGCCACCAAACCCTTCACACTCGGTTTGTAATCATTCGGATTGATTCCATTTCCAAAAAGCTATCCCAGGAGTGCACCATGGTGCCAACGTCCGAAGTTAGCCACTACTCCACCCCCAAGCTTATCGATAATTTTTTGGCTGCAGAACCAGCTGCCAAATATTTTCTGTCTCCCCAAGATTTTCACTAGCCTGCCTCCTTACTCTTTCTTTAGAATCGATATAAATAAAGCAACTGACCTCTTTTTGTTTGATCAATTATTCCTTTAAAAAATATAAAGTGTTATTATTACACTTTATATTTTTGGGGAAATATTTCAAGCAATATTCGATGGAGCGATTCTATTGATTAGTAACCCTAAACAACATAAATATGAAACGTATTGTACTTATTTACATCGGTATTAACTTGCTCGTTAACGGAGTTAGCCAAGCTCAGATTGCCGGTGAACACTACCCTGTTCAACCCGTACCCTTTAACCAAGTAAAACTTCAAGACAATTTCTGGTATAGTCGAGTTATAACCAACCAACGAGTTACTATTCCCATCGCCATTCAAAAAAGCGAAGAAACAGGGCGCGTAGACAATTTTAAAATTGCAGCGGGCTTAATGGATGGCAACTTTAAAACCGAGTACCCTTTCGACGATTCCGATATCTTCAAAATACTTGAAGGAGCAAGCTATTCTATCCAAGTGCTTCCAAACCCCGAGTTGGAGGCTAAGATGGACGAACTAATTCAATATGTTGGTGAGGCTCAAGAAGAAGATGGTTACCTATTTACCGTTCGCACCATCAATGGGCCCAACGGACATAGTTGGATTGGTAAATCTCGATGGGAAAAAACGCATGAACTTAGCCATGAACTATATAACTTAGGACATCTTTTCGAAGCGGCGGCTGCACACTATATGGCCACGGGCAAAAGGTCGTTACTTGATATTGCCATAAAGGCTGCCGACCTCATTGACAAAGATTTTGGGCCGGGCAAATTGCAAAGTGTGCCTGGCCATCAGGAGGTTGAGTTGGGATTAGTTAAGCTGTACAATGTTACAGGAGAAAGACGCTACTTGAATCTTGCCAAGTATTTTTTAGATAGTAGGGGGCAAGAAGGGATTGGACTTCACAGGGAGTACGACCAGTCTCACCTACCTGTAGTTGAACAGCGCGAAGCTGTTGGCCATTCTGTTAGGGCAACCTATATGTGGAGTGGAATGGCCGATGTTGCAGCACTTACAGACGATCTCTCATACATTAAGGCTATGGAAACCCTATGGCATGATGTGGTTTATCGAAAGCTTTACCTAACTGGTGGCATTGGAGCCATTGGTTCTCATGAAGGGTTTGGTGGGCCATTTGAACTGCCTAACATGTCGGCCTACTCTGAGATCTGCGCAGCTATAGGGAATATCTTCTGGAATCATCGTATGTTTCTAATGACAGGGGATAGCAAGTACATCGATGTACTTGAACTCTCTTTATATAATACAGTGCTATCAGGCATTGCGATGAGTGGAGACAAATTCTTCTATCCCAACCCCTTGGAGTCGCAAGGTCAACATCAACGTAGCGAGTGGTTTGGCTGTGCTTGTTGTCCATCAAACGAGGCCCGCTTTATCCCCTCAATGCCCAACTACATTTACGCCCAGAAGGGCGATGACCTATACGTAAACCTTTACGTAGCCAGCGAGACAGACTTTGCGGTTGGTGGAAAGAGCATACGGATGACCCAGCAAGGAAATATGCCCTGGAGTGGAGCGATGCAAATTCTGATAAACCCAGAAAAACCGGTATATGCCAATATTAAGCTAAGAATACCGGGGTGGGCAAAAAACCAACTCGTTCCTAGCGATTTGTACTCCTATGCGAGCCTTTCTGATCGTCAAGTTGGCATAAAGGTAAATGGGAAAACGGTATCCTACTCCAACGACGAACTTGTTTGCACAAAGGGCTACCTTACTGTAAATAGGAAGTGGCGCAAGGGAGATGTGATTGAAGTAGATTTTCCATTGGATGTGAACAGAGTTATTTCACATCCTGCTGTTCTTGAGAATAAAGGAAAGGTAGCCTTAATGCGTGGCCCTTTGGTATATGCTGCCGAATGGCCCGATTTTGAGGACGACTACATCCTCGATATTTTGGTTGATAATCAAGCGGCTTTCCGCTCCCACTATGAACCTGATTTTTTGGACGGTATGGTTACGATCCAGGGTGAAGTAAAAGGGGTTAAGCGAGATGAGAATGGGCTTTACACACTATACCCTCGAGGGTTTAAAGCAATCCCCTATTATGCTTGGGCACATCGGGGGGCTGGGCAAATGACCGTATGGATGGCTTCTGAAGTCGATAAAGCCAGACCGAAACCGACTCCAACCATTTCCACTACTAGTAAGGTATCGTGTTCCATTAACAGTAGAACCCTTTTTGCAATAAATAATCAACTTGTTCCAACTAGTTCTGCCGACCGGAGTAACCTCTACCTACATTGGTGGCCACGAGTAAATACCACCGAATGGGTGCAGTACGATTTCGAGAAGCCTCAAGCGATATCATCATCTACAGTTTACTGGTTCGATGATGCCCCATGGGGCGGTTGTCGTATTCCAAAAGAATGGCGTATACTCTACAAGCAGGATGAGACTTGGATTCCTGTTGCCGTTGAAGAACAGTCCGATGTGAAAAAAGATACATTTAACCATATTCGTTTTAAACCTGTAACCACAAGCGCTGTGCGGATGGAAATAGTTCTTCCCGAGAATCATTCAACGGGCATACATGAGTGGGCCGTAGAGTAACTCGTTAAAGGGATCGGATTCCTTAATAATGCATCGTTTTTATAAACCATCACATAGTATTATGGAAAAGTCAAAATTTATCTGCCCCACCTCTTTCTCTGTCCTATCGTCGTGGAAATATATGCTGACGATAATATCGGGTATACTGCTCATATTTTCAACATCATGCGGAGACCCGTCAAAGAGACAAAGCCAGTGGCTTCTTTCAGCACTATCCACTTCCGACACTATTCCATCAATTTGGAATAAAGAGTATTGGAGTAAGCAACAGCATTACTCCTTTGATCGTTCCGATAGGTCAAAGTTTATGACTCTTATCATCGACGCCGATTCCCTTACATACTCTCGGTGGTACGTAAATCAGCCCGTAACTCCATACTCAAGGTACAGGCTCTCAGGGTGGATCAAAACCGAGGAGGTAGTGCCGGGCAAACCTGGTGGAGGGGCAGGGTTTAGGGTCGGAAGGCTAACCACAGAAGGGAATAAGGTTTATACAGGAAATACCCCGTGGACCTATGTGGAGATATTTTTTGACACCGAAGGTGACGACAGTGCCTTTATTGAGTGCGTTCTAGGAAAAGAATCCCAAGCAAAGGGTAGGGTGTATTTTGATGAGATTTATCTCGAGAGGATGTCCTCAAAAACCCTACTCCCAGAAGCTACTATAGATATTCAGAAGACATTGCCCCCTATGAACGACTACATTTACGGGCAGTTTATCGAGCATATGGGAAAATGTATCTATGGCGGCATTTGGGCAGAGGTTATAAGCGATCGGAAGTTCTTCTACAAACCTGGGCACCAGAAATCTCCTTGGAAGGTTTTGGGTGACACCTCCTTGGTGTATCTGGACAAAAAGAGGCCATACACTGGTGAACAAAGCGTTGTGATTAACAATACAACCAAGCAGAGCAATGGGATTTTGCAAAGTCGGCTAGGGTTACTGGAGCAGATGGAGTATTATGGACATATCGCCTTATGGGCCAGTGCTGACGCGTTGCCCATCGAGGTGGCGCTAACCTGGGGAGACGAAGAGCATCAGGCCGATCGATGTATTATTAACAACATCGATATGGATGGGTATCATACTATCCCATTAGCCTTTATTTCAGATGCCAAAACAGAGCAGGGCCAGTTAAGTATTATCCCAAAGGGGAAAGGGCTGGTTCGCATAGGGGCCATATCGTTGATGCCAGCAAACAATATAGACGGTTTTCGTCCAGATGTTTTAGCACAAATGAAAAGGCTGAACTCGCCTATTTACAGGTGGCCTGGAGGAAACTTTGTAAGCGGCTACAACTGGAAAGATGGTATTGGCGACAGAGATAAACGCCCAACTCGTTACGAGGCGGCTTGGGATGGCATTGAACCCAACGATGTGGGCATTGATGAGTTTATGCGTTTATGTCAAATTTTAAAAACCGAAGCAAATATTGCTGTTAATACTGGGTTAGGGACTCCTAAACTTGCAGCTGAAATGGTTGAATACGTAAACGGAAGTCCTCTAAGCCCAATGGGGAAATTAAGAGCAGCCAATGGTCACACAAATCCCTATGATGTTAAGCTTTGGGCGGTGGGCAATGAGATGTTTGGCGATTGGCAGCTTGGAGTGATGCCCATTGATGAGTATGTGAAAAAGCATAACGAAACGGCACGGCTAATGTGGGCCGTTGACCCAACCATTGAGCTCATCGCCGTGGGTTATCCAGGGCATTGGAACAATATGATGTACACCCATTGTGCAGATAAGATGACCTACATCAGCGAACATTTTTACCGTCAGGATTGGCACGCCGGGGGACTTATGACTCATGTGAAGCAAATCCCAGATGCCATTCGCTACATTGCTGATGAGCATAGGCGTGCCCGAAGGGAAATAGTTGGCTTGGATGAAAAGAATATACTAATTGCCCTTGATGAGTGGAACTACTGGTATGGTCCCCATGTTCATGGTTTGCTTGGAACTAGGTACTTTCTTCAAGATGCTCTTGGTATTGCAGCAGGGATCAACGAGTTTATGCGACAATCCGATATTTATTACATGGCAAACTACGCTCAAACCGTGAATGTTATTGGAGCCATTAAGGCAACCTCTACCGACGTGTTCATGGAGGGGACTGGTGAGGTTCTTCAACTTTACCGCAGAGAGTTTGGTAGTATTCCTGTTGAATTATCAGGCAATACAGCGCCACTCGACGTATCTGCTGCACTTACAAAGGATCGGAAACACCTCACCATATCAGTAATAAATACCACGGATAAAGAGCAAAATTTGCGGCTGGATTTTCGGCAGAACAATGTGCCCCAAAAAGGACAACTCTTTGTAATAACAGGGCCGGATCGTTATGCATACAATGAGATTGAAGCTTTTAAGATTGTGGAAAAACAGAAACGGTTTAGCGTATCGAGAAATTCTATTGAGGTACCAGCCATGAGCGCTTGCATTTTCAAATTTGAACTTGATCAATCATCATCTAAAGAACAGCTATTATGAAATTTTTTCTTAAAGCCTTAGGGTTTATTCTTATTGCCCTTTCAACAACTAACACCTTTTCACAGCTAACGGCTGATGATTACCTCAGGGCCGACACAGTTGATACGTTTGGTAAATTAGTATACAACGCCATCCTAACTCCAACCTGGGTAGAAGGCACATCATCATTTTGGTATGAAGTTCAAACCCGTAGGGGCAAGGAGTATTTTCTTGTTGATGGAGTGAAACTCACAAGAAAGTCTGCTTTTGACCACGTTAAGCTGGCCGAACGGCTTAGTAAAGAAACGGGTAAGGAATACAAGCCTTTTGACTTACCACTAAGGGAAATATCCTTCAACAAGACCCTTACGGAAATGGAGTTCCTTTTAGATTCAGAAAAATGGGTGCTCAACCTGAAATCAAAGAGGTTAAACAAGGATACCGACTTCAAGCCACGAAAGCAAAACCAACGTCATTGGGCGGCGGTAGATCACGAGCTAAAGAATACCGAATCCAAATCGCCCGATAGCCTTTGGGTAGCATACACCAAGAATTTTAACATCTACATCAAAAATCGAAAAACGAAACAGAAATACCAGCTATCGTTCGATGGCTCTGAGGGAGAGTACTATTCAACCTATATTCAGTGGTCGCCAAACTCGAAATACATAGCGGTAAATAAAATACGCAAACCCTATGTGCGAGTAATCCACTTTATTGAGTCGTCACCTGAAGATCAACTCCAACCTAAATACCACGATTTGGAATACCCAAAACCTGGTGATGCTCTTCAGATTCGTAAACCATCTCTTTTTAATGTTGAGCAGAAAAAGAAAATTGAGGTAGATACTCAACAATTTGAACACCAGTACAGGGTTAGTACACCGGAATGGCGCAATGACAGCAGAGCTTTCACATTCGAGTTCAATCAGCGGGGGCATCAAGCTTACCAAGTGGTTGAAGTTAACGCCTACAATGGACAGGTTAGTATACTTATAGACGAGCAAACCTCCACGTTTTTCGACTATAGCGGGAAGCGCTATCGCCACGATGTAAACGATGGACAAGAAATAATTTGGGCCTCGGAGCGTGATGGGTGGAATCATCTATACCTTTTCGAGGGTAACAGTGGGACAGTAAAGAATCAGATAACCAAAGGCCATTGGGTTGTAAGGGGAGTTGACTACGTGAACGATGATGAGCGATACATTGTTTTCAGGGGCTCAGGGCGAAACCAGAACGAGGATCCATACTTGGTAAAGTACTACCGCGTGAATTTCGATGGAACCGAGTTAATTGAGCTAACACCTGAGAATGCCCAGCATTCGGCCACATTTTCATCCGATTTCACACTATTTGTCGACAACTACTCCCGTATCGATATGCCCCCCACAACGGTTCTTCGGCAAACAACCGATGGAAAAGTAGTCATGGAGCTTGAAAAGGCCGATATTTCTGACCTAATCGACAAGGGATGGAAAACCCCAGAGGTTTTTGTGGCAAAGGGGAGAGATGGAAAAACGGATATCTGGGGTAACATTTATCGCCCCACAAACTTTGACCCGAGGAAATCATATCCCATTATCGAGGCTATCTATGCAGGCCCCCATGCCGCGCACGTCCCCAAAACGTTTCGTCCTTCGTTCGGGCATTTTAGTGCGATGGCTGAGCTCGGATTCATCATCGTGCAAATTGATGGGATGGGCACTTCCCATCGATCCAAGGAATTTCATGATGTTTGCTGGAAGAACCTAAAGGATGCAGGTTTCCCCGATCGTATACTCTGGATGAAAGCGGCAGCAAAAAAATATCCCTATATGGATGCGGAAAGAGTGGGCATCTTTGGAGGTTCGGCCGGTGGCCAGAATGCTATGGGAGCGCTGCTGTTTCATCCCGAATTTTACAAAGTGGCCGTTTCGTCTGTAGGATGCCATGACAACCGTATGGATAAAATATGGTGGAATGAGCAATGGATGGGATACCCCATTGGCCCTCACTACGATGAATCGTCGAACGTGGTGAATGCCCACAAGCTGCAAGGAAAACTGCTACTCACCGTGGGTGAAATGGATAATAATGTTGACCCATCGTCCACGCTTCAGGTGGTTAATGCACTTATTAAGGCCAATAAAGATTTTGAGTTCCTTATCTTCCCTGGGCAGGGCCATGGATCGGGGGGTAAATATGGGGAGCGAAAAAAGCGAGATTTCTTTGTAAAACATCTACTTCACCTAGCTACACCCGACTGGAATATGGTGGATTAGAAGAAAAAACGTGAGAATACATTTCTAAACATCAGTGAGCAGCATTAAGCAACCTTAAAAATTTGATTAGGATATGAGCCACTTAAGTAGAAAGGAGTTCCTTCAGAAAGCTTGTGCCTTTGGGATTTGCATGGGAGGTCTAAATGCGGTTGGTATGACTAATGAATATTCTGATTGCAAGGTTCTGGACGACGTGAATGATAATGATTCTCGAAAAATTCACCACGCTTGGGTTGCTTCATTGCTTTCGAGTTTGGATGCAAATCTTAGCCAGGATAGGATTAAGTCAATTCTGAAATCATGCGCTGAAGCTCACTATGAGCATCTTTCAATGGATATGCTATTAAAACCCTATGTTGGGAATATTGAGAGTTTTATAGACTTTCTTGAGAAAACATGGGGGTGGAGAATTAGCTACAACAAGCTAGCTAGAACGATTATTGCGAATGAGAACAAAAGCTATTGCGTTTGCCCAATGATTAAAACACCGAATCCCATAGCCTATTCAACGATGTGTTACTGCTCCGAAGGTTTTGCTGAGAAGATGTTTTCAGTAGTACTTGAATTACCTGTCAGTGCTTCGATTATATCATCAGTTTTAAGAGGTGATAACTGTTGTATTTACAGAATTGAGTTTTAGTTTTTGCCAACGAATTACAATTAATAAACAACAAATATGAAAAGAAAAGTAACAAAGAGTTTAGCATTCGGCTTACTGCTTTTGCTACCATTTACTTCTACGAGTCAATCGGTATGGGACAGGTTTACTGACCAGCCAAAAGTACTGGGGCATGAGCAAGGTAGCATTGAGGTACAAACTGCTGAATTTAGCATTAAGCTATTAAAGTCATCTCAAACCATTGCACAACTTGAACCTAAAAAAGCATCAGGTTTTGATTTTTCTCCAGGTGATGTCCTAGATTTCCGCAGTCGGAATAATATGTACCATTTAGGCGATATCACTCTGCGCATCAGGCAGGGTGAATCGAGAGAGTGGAAGTCTTACTCCTCGGCTTCTAACAGGGCAAATATTTTGGCCATAACGCCAAAAGGGCCACAGCTGGCAGTGGCCAATCTAAGGAACACCTTTCCTGCGGATATGCCCCTGCAAATCATACGAAGTTGGGAGCGTGATGGCGATGCCTTGGTACTGCGTTTTAATCTAACAAACAATTCCACCTCGCCAGTAGAAATTGGATCTCTAGGAATCCCTATGGTATTCAACAATATACTACATGGCAAAGGACTCGACCAAGCCCATGCCGAATGTGTATTCTACGATCCATACATAGGGCAAGATGCAGGATACCTTCAGGTGGTTAGGCTGCATGGGCAAGGGCCTTTACTGCTGGTTATGCCACATCAAAACGCACCATTTGAAGCGTACAGTCCCCTACTCGACGACCCTACTCCCAAAGGTGTTACATTCGAAGGGTTTCATGAATGGATGATCCACAGCCGTGCTCATGCTGAAACAGACTGGAGCGAAGCCGTACCTTGGAATAGCCCCACCTCCTACCGCCTGCTACCAGGCGAAAGCAGGGATTATGCATTGAAATTCGTGCTAAGCGAATCCGTTCGTAGCATTGAGACAACCCTTTTGCAACATAAAAGGCCCGTTGCAGTTGGGGTTCCCGGGTATGCCCTTCCAACTGACGTGAATGCTAGGCTACTACTGAACTATCATCAGGCAATTCGATCAATTGACGTTGAGCCTGCTGGAGCACTTGTAATTAATCAGCAAACCTCAACAAGTAACGGTTGGTACAGCTTCGATGTAAAGGGTGTTGATTGGGGAAGAGCCCGGTTAACTGTAACGTATGTCGATGGGGTAAGACAAACGATTAACTACAAGGTTATTAAACCGGAAGAGCAGGTGATTGCAGATATGGGCTCATTTCTAACCAATCAGCAGTGGTACAATAATCCAGATGATCCATTTGGGCGCTCCCCTTCAGTAATGACATTTGACTACGAGAAGATGGACTTAGTCCTTGAGGATAGCCGAGCTTGGATTGCTGGATTAAGCGATGAGGGCGGTGCAGGTTCATGGCTAGCAGCTATCATGAAGCAACTGGTGGTACCCGATAGGCAGGAGCTGGAGAAACTCCAACGATTTATGCATGAAACCCTGTGGGGAGGGATTCAGAATAGCGAAGGGGACAATAAGTATGGGGTACGCAAGAGCCTCTTTATGTACGAACCCGACGAATTCCCAGATGGAACCTACAGCCCCGATGTAAACTACAGCACATGGTCTGCCTGGAATCGAAAAGAAGCCACATCGGTTGGTAGATCATACAACTACCCGCACGTAGCAGCAGCTCACTGGGTATTCTATCGTATGGCTAGGTTTTATAACGATTACCCCGCGAACGAGTCATGGCAATGGTATCTCGAGAATGCCTTTCATACATCAATTGCTATGGTTGAACAAGCACCCTACTATGCTCAGTTTGGTCAAATGGAGGGAACAATTTTTCTACTGATTCTCCTAGATCTACATCGAGAGGGGATGACCGAAATGGCTCAAAAACTGGAGCAGGTTATGAAAGCACGTGCCGACGTTTGGGATTCGCTTTCATACCCATTTGGAAGTGAGATGCCGTGGGATTCAACTGGACAGGAAGAAGTGTACGCATGGTCGAAATATTTTGGTTATCATGAAAAGGCCAATGTAACACTAAATGCCATTTTAGCCTATATGCCCACGCTACCACACTGGGGATATAACGGCAGTGCTCGTCGATACTGGGATTTTGTATATGCTGGTAAGCTCAGTCGGATTGAACGCCAACTTCATCACTATGGTTCGGGACTAAACGCGATTCCTGTTCTATCAGAGTATCGGGAAAACCCAGACGATTTCTATCTACTTAGGGTTGGCCATGCTGGACTTATGGGATCCATTGCTAATATTACTCGGGAAGGATTTGCTCCAGCAGCATTTCACTCTTTTCCCTCAACACTTCGGATTGATGGTATCAATGGTGATTACGGGCCTAACTTCTTTGGCTACTCAGTAAATTCTGGCACCTACGTCACAAACCACGAGGAATTTGGGTGGCTAGGTTTTGGCGGAAACCTAGTTCAAAACAAGAAGATTATAAGCATCTTTCCAACCACCGCTTCCCGTTCAAGGCTATTTATCGCCCCATTGGGGCTTTGGTTAACCCTAGATGCAGGCCGTATTGATAAAGTCGATTTCAATGTGTCCAAGGGAACAGTAACCCTATATATGGAGCCAACCGATGGACATACTCCCAACGCTTTGCTAAGGATAGAACAGCCTAGGCGGATCTCCCGGATTGGACTTTTTACACCAAAAGGGACTTACGCTAAGGATCGCGACACCTATGTTGTTCCTCTTTCCGAAGTGGTAAGCAAAATAGAGTTAGTACATAAGTAGCTTATAGCATATCGTTCATGTTTTTGAAATTAATTCCTAACAATGATGAAGTTAAAATTAAGTTCACTTAGTAGATGCAAAATGATGTTTCTCCTAGGGCTAGCATTCACTGCTTGTCAGCCGAAGGATGCTGATATTGTTCTTGCTCCTATAGATCCAATGGTAGTAATTGACCAAGACGACATGACCTGGGCCGACTATAAACCAATCCCAGGAATTAGCTGGGCCGATCCAACTCTAAAACCCGAAAAAGGGTATCGTATCGCTCTTGTAGCAGTAGACTTTGACGACCAGCCTTTTGTCATGACCCTTCCTAAGCATTCAGATCTATTTGGGAACCCCCAAATAGATCCGGTGAGCAGGGAAGAAATCCCTCAGTTTTACGCCGATTTCTTCCTCAAACCCAGTGCTGTAAACAATGGCCAAACCATTAACGGCTACTGGATGGAGCAGTCTAGGGGAAAATTTGGCGTTACTGAGCTAGTGCCCTATGGCCCCTACCGAATGCCCAAAAATCTATGGGAGTACGGATTGAGCGAGTGGGGGCAAAATGAGTTCACTCCCGATGGTAGCGTGGTGAATAATAGAATGGAGCCCGATGTGGACTCGTTGTGGATAGCCGATGTTGGAGATCTGCGCAAGAACTACGATGCTATACTTAGAATATATGCAGGTTACGACGAGACAGGTATTTGGCAGGAGTTTGGTGAGATGAAGTTCTTGTCAAAGGAGGATATTCCTGCTGAGTGGGGCAATCCTAACCCCGACAAACCCCGATGGGCAGCTACCCGATACGTGGAGTGGACCTCATGGAAAGCAGCTCAAATGCAATGGGGGATTTCATCGATGCGGCAAGGAGAAAACTCTGGAACAATTACCCATGAAATTGGCCATTTAAAGTTCCGCATAGGCGATAATAATAACAATCCTTATGTTACCCCTTACCGCAGAGCAGGATCGGGCCCTTGGGATATGATGGATCGGGGAAGTTTTAATGGCCCGGGAGGCCCCCATATGCGCTGGGTAGTTCCACCTATTGCTGGCGCAGCAATGCCTGCTGGCCTTATGCTGCGCAACAGAATGGCTATCGACTTTATTTCTCCTAACGATGTGCTTATTCTTAGCCGTGATGGACTTGTAGAAACGGGAACCGTTGTGGCAAATGTTACCGCCAGAGCAGTTGAACCCCTTTTGGATTCGTATGCGGGTTTAATTGTAAGGCTCGATGGGGATTTACCCCACGACAGAACCCCAGCCTCAGATCCAGCAACAAACCCAATGTCTCCTGGCGTACCTACCTACAATTTCTACTCCATGGAAGTGGTGCAAAGAATTGGGTACGACTCATTCTGCCCTGACAATGGGGTGCTTCTGGCTTTAAACAAAGATAAAGAAGGGCATAGTGGTGGCCCTAACTCATTCAACCTTTTCAACTGGGTAATTGATGCTAATCCTGAGGATATCAATATGGTTGATTTCGTCAGACCAGATGGCTCAAAGGTTATGCGGACCGTTGCCGATTATCGCCAGCTTAACGATGCCCTATTCCATGCCGGGCTAAATTCGGGAAGCAAATTTGAATTTGTTGACGAACCTAACGGTTTGCATTTCTATGTTATTGACATACACCGCTCCAGCCAAGGAATCCTGTCGTATTCGCTTGGAGTACGCTCGCTTGATGGTGAAAAAGAGCGTACTCGTTCATTCTTACTTGAAAACCCAAAGCAGGTTTCAACTTCAAAGGGGATAAAAAGGCTCGATTTCACAATTAGGAACGATGATCGCCCAGTCGCAGACATGTCAAGTGTTCATCCATCTGGCGATGTGGCAAGGCACCTGCTGTACGATATTTACCGAGTAAAAGCAGAAGTAGTTGAAGGCGATGGCTATAAGGCTCAGCTGCTTAATGAGCTAGTCGCTGTTAAACAGGGCCATGAAGACCGAATCTCGGTTTATCTCTCTAAGGATGTAAACGCTTCACCCAACGCAACAGTGAGGTTGTCAGTTGTTTCTGAGAGTAACCCATCTGTTAGCAAGGAAACCCTTTATAAGCTGAATTAGCCATTAAAACATAAGGTGTACAACGCCATAATAAACTCAATACTATGCTAACAATTCGCAATTTATCGTTAAGTGTAATACTACTAACACTTGTAGCAAACAATTCACTAGCAAAAGAATATAAATTGTTTTCTCCCGATAAAAGCATAGAAGTATCGGTAAAGGTTAACAAGGGAATAGTTTGGAGTGCAAAGCTTAACGGAGCTATAGTAGTTGACGAATCTCCCATTGATATAGTGCTTAAGAACGGAGTACGAGCAAGCCAAGGAAAGGTAAGAAGCGCAAAGCAGAAAGAAGTTAAAAACACCATTAAGCCCGAGGTTCCCTATAAGTTTAGTGAAATTTTAGACCATTATAACGAGTTAGCTTTAACTCTCAACAATGGACTATCCCTAGAGTTTAGGGCATACAACAACGGCCTGGCGTATGCTTTTGGAACAAGCTCCAAGTCCACTTTACAGGTAGAGGATGAGCCGCTCAATTTGCAATTTCCGCAAGGAACCAGTTCTTGGTTTCCGAAGGAGCAGTCAATGTATTCTCACAATGAGAACTCGTACCCTCGAATCCCAATAACCAGTATCGACGAAGTCGATTTCTGTAGCCTTCCCGTTATGTTCGAATTGTCAAATGGTAGCAAAGTGGTATTTACCGAAACTGCGCTGAGCCACTATCCCAACATGTTTCTTCGGAAAGATAGTGGCAAGCAAGGTTTTGTATCGCAATTTCCAAAGTATGTGCTCGAAGCCATTCCAAACAGCAACCGTTCCCCCGACCGGAACCAAGTAATAACGCTCGAAGCCGATTACATTGCTGTTGTTGAATCGCCTCGTAAATTCCCTTGGAGGGTTTTTCTTATTGCCAGCAACGATAGCGAAATCTTAACCAATACTCTTGCATACCAACTTGGCGAACCATCGGAAATTAAAAACCCCCAATGGATAAAGCCTGGTAAAGTGGCTTGGGACTGGTATAATGCTAACAATATTTACGGAGTGGACTTTAAATCGGGGTTAAACACCCAAACCTACAAATATTTCATCGACTTTGCCTCCGACAATGGCATTGAGTATGTAATCCTCGACGAGGGATGGACCAAAAGCACCACAGAAATTCTCGATTTTAATCCAGAAATGGATGTGAAGTGGCTTATTAACTATGCAAAAAGTAAAAATGTAGGCATTATCCTTTGGGTACTTTGGAAACCTTTGGACGAAAATACTGAAGAAATATTGCAGATTTATCAATCGTGGGGGGCAAAAGGCATTAAAGTGGACTTTATGCAACGTTCGGATCAGGCTATGGTTAACTCATACGAAAAAATAGCAGCAATCTCAGCCAACCTTGAGCTTCTGGTCAATTTCCATGGCAGCTTCAAGCCAGCAGGTTTGCAACGAAAATATCCCAATGTGGTGAATTTTGAGGGAGTAAAAGGCGGGGAACACAATAAGTGGTCCGACCACTTAACGCCCGACCATAACCTAACCATACCCTTCATAAGAATGGCTGCTGGCCCAATGGACTATACTCCAGGCTCTATGATTAATACCACTAAGGGTAACTTTGCCATAAGCTACGATCGACCCATGAGCCAAGGCACACGCTGTCATCAGCTTGCAATGTTTATACTATACGATGCCCCCCTACAGATGATGTGCGAGTCGCCATCGACCTACATTAGGGAACAGGAGTGTACCGATTTCATCGCACAAATCCCAACAACTTGGGATGAAACCAGAGTTTTCAAGGCTAAAATAAGCGATTACGTTGTTATCGCACGCCGAAAGGGGAACGATTGGTTTATTGCAGCTATGACCGATTGGACTCCTCGATCCTTTGAACTTCCCTTGTCATTTTTAAAAGGGACCTTTGAGGCCACCATTATGAGCGATGGCATTAATGCCGACAGGTATGCACCAGACTATAAAAAAACAGCCAAGACGCTAACACCCAACGACACGATTACCATCGACATGAAACCTGGAGGTGGGTACGCTGCCATCCTAAGGGCAAAATAGCATTTATAATCAGATGTCACCCTTAATCTAAACCCTAAAAATGAAAACAAAAGTTTCCAAATCATTATCAAAAGTAAGCGGAATGCATTCCAATCATAAACAGATTATCGTAGTTTGTTTTACTGCTTGCCTGGCATTCTTACATATAGCTGCTAATGGTGAAACTATTGGTCAAACCCAAATCCCGTCATATACCCCAACGGGCGGATATGTTAAGGAAATTTCAAAGATGACAAGTAGCCCCAACCAAGTTTTACTTACTGTTGAGGCTATTCTCGATACTCTTGTTGCCAAGCAGGACATCCTTCTTCATACCAACGATTCGGGAGCAAACCAAACAGCAACTGATGATACTAGTTCAGTTACCTCAAATCGACTTGAGCAAGAAGTCAATATAGTTTACGATTCACAGAAACGAGCAAGTGTAACTGGTGCAATCTCATCCGTTGGCTCAGAACAGATTACCCAAGGGCCTGTTAGGGATATTGGGCAACTGCTAAGGGGGCGTGTGCCAGGTCTTAGCATTAATATGCCCAGCGGAAATCCTTTAGATAATGTGGAAATCAGCTTAAGGGGAACAAAATCTTTTTCGTTAGGTAGTTCACCGCTTATACTAATCGATGGAATACCCGGAGATCTTAATACGATTGCCCCGCAGGATGTTGAATCCATAGAGGTGCTAAAAGACGGTTCTGCCATGGCCATTTATGGTAGCCGTGCCGCCAACGGGGTGCTCCTTATCACCACTCGCAGGGGGCATCGGAACTCGCCCCTAAGGGTCGAGTATCAATCGTACATTGGTACCGAGAGCCTTGTGGGCAGACCCGATTTTCTTACCGCTCAGGATGTTAGACGACTAAACGAGCAGGGAGTCACCAACTATACCGATTATGGGGATAGTAACGATTTGTTGAGGGAGATAACCCGAACCCCAATGACCATGATGCATGACATAAGCATTAGCGGCGGCAGTAACAACACTTGGTACTCAGGCTCACTTAACTATAACTTGAACGAGGGCATATTCCTTAAATCGGTTAGGGAGTCAACTACGTTTCTTTTAAACCTTACGCACGCCATGCTTGACGACAAGATTACCATTAGCATGGGAATCATTGCCGGGATGGAAAACCGATCGAACAACGATTTTGAGCGGGCTTACCACCAGGCGTTTAGGAACAACCCCACCATGCCATTAAAAAATGATGATGGGAGCTGGTTTTACCCCATACCTTATTTGACATACAATCCCGTTGCCATGATCACCGAATGCTCCATACCCGAAAGGAATAGAAATGCACGATTCTATGGGAGCATCAATTTCAAACCCATACAGAATTTGGATATGCAGCTGTTTGTGGCCCGAAGCCTGGGTAGCCAAGCCAATGGCAACTACATAACCAAGCAGCATCCTTATTCTATAGGTACAAGTAGAACCAATTCATATAGTATAGCGACCTCGCGCGACGACATTCTTGAGTTTACAACACGTTATAGCAAGGCAATTGGCAATCACGAGTTCCGAGTTCTGGGAGGGTATAGCTATTCAAGTACTGCAATGGATGGGCTAAATTTGAGTAAAATCAAATCGCCAATTAATCTAATGGGGTTCAACCAACTAGGTGCAGCTAGTTGGCAATATGATGAGAATACCTCTGTAAATGGATGGTCAACCCCCTCACGTACCATCGGTTTCTTTGGGCGGGTTAACTACAGTTACTCCAGTAAGTACCTGCTGCAGATAAGTAACCGGTACGAGGGCTCCTCTACTTTTGGGGAATCTAACCGTTGGGGACACTTCCCGGCGGTACAGCTGGGCTGGCGTGTAAGCCAGGAATCGTTTATGAGCGCCTTTAGCTACATTAACGATTTAAAAGTTCGATTTGGGATTGGTGTTACCGGTTTACAACCTTCACTTTCACAGCCTAACCTTCCCATATATGCTGTCTCGGCGAATGCTTTTATTAATGGGGAGTGGATTTCAACTCTTGTGCCAGCAAATTCACCCAATCCCAACCTGAAATGGGAACAAAGCGTTGAGAAGAATATAGGTGTTGATTTTAGCCTCTTAAACCAGCGGCTATCGGGGTCGATAGATTTTTATAAGCAGAGTAATTCCGATTTGGTTTATGAACATTTTACTAAATCACCTCCTGCCTTTACTAATAGAATTCTTGCAAATGGTTTTGAAATTGAGAATGTTGGGCTCGAGATTCTTGTTGATTGTGCCGTAACTCAATCCAACTCCATAAGCTGGAATACTATGGTTGCCTACTCAACCAATGCAAACAAGGTAGTCTCCCTTTATAGCAGCCAGCTTCAAACCTCTCTCGATTACATTGATGCTGGGTATTTTTCTGAACCTGTTGGAGTGCATTCCCAACGAATCCAAGTTGGTAAGGCTATTGGCAGTTTCTGGGGGTATAAGTCAGTTGGCGTTAATGAGCAGGGAGACTGGCTAATAGAAAAACCCGATGGGGAAGTTGTTGAAATTTTCGATGCTAATTATAACGATAAACAGTATATTGGAAACGGGGTACCGAAGCATACCCTATCGTGGATCAACACGCTTCGTTACCGGGCATTCGTCCTAAGCGTGTCGCTCCGCGGCGCATTTGGATTTCAGCTAATCAACAACTATCGTATGTACTATGAAAATTCGACGCGAGCACCCTATTACAATGTTCTAAGTTCGGCTTTCGATCCTATAGATGG
>Ga0334901_1002101_pt1 | contig 17896 bp, 17 predicted proteins | sample GraSluR3_MG_3_FD_207216 | JGI IMG/M metagenome (GOLD analysis project Ga0334901, IMG submission 207216) | Sludge microbial communities from methane-producing bioreactor in Wageningen University, Netherlands - Granular Sludge_15_08-R3 | ecosystem: Engineered > Bioreactor > Anaerobic >... | reverse complement strand
AGTAAAGGGGCATCAGGAAGCAATAATTCCCTGAGTCTTCCAGGATCTCTTAGATGTGCTTTTTCTGTTAGCCCTTCTGCTTCAAAGATCACCGTGAAGCGGTTGGGTCTTTCCCTGAATATTCCCTCCATTATATTAGAAATTCTCATATAATCCCTCTAAATAATCTCATATAATCCCTCTAAAATAATATTCTTCTATTAATTTTCTTCTCTTAATTGATCATGAGATGTTAACTCGATATTGAACTTTAATTTGGAAAATAGTCTGATCATAATGAAAGTCCATCAACCACTTGAACAAAATCACGGGCCTGTATCAAAGTTTCATTAAAGGGCTGGTACCTGTAGTTCTCAAACACCATGGTTGGTGTGCCAGAGCGTATTAGGGGAATGGTAACATAAGGACCACTGGTTGGTCCACCATCTAAGGGAGGTACATAAAAAACAAGCCAATTTATTTTGTTTACTATTGAATGTGCCAAGAACAGGGAACTTTCATCTGGAACCGGGACTGATATGAACTTGGTCTCCGGATAATCCCCTTTGGTGGAGTGTACATCCACCACCATATTATATTCACCCCTTTCTACATCCGGTATCGCGAAATCATAGGCCAGTTGCTGGCCGTTTATTCTTCCCTGGGTATAATCATCCCTATCTTTTGTTACATTTATCTGGTAGATATAGTAACAATGTTTTAATGATTTTTGATTGGTTAAAGCTAACATCATAGCCTGGTGAGCCCTAGTTTCCATGGGATGTACTCCAACTATGTAGGCCACCTTTACTGGTGAGGTGAGATTGCCATAAGGACCATAACGAACCACTGCCCCATAATCCCTTTCACCCAGGAATTTGGCAGGTTCCCATGATTTAACAACCCCCATCTGCCTGGAAGAAACATTGAACGAGGTATTAGAAGATGTTATATTAGAAGCATTAGTGTAATCAACGGTAACTGCCAAAGCAGTTATAATTACCATCAACACCAACAACAACCACATTTCCCGGCTCATAGAATTCATATGATTACTCACCAGAACATTATTAAATTAACTTTATTATAGTGCTATTAGTTATATGATTATGATTAATGTTAATGAAATAAATCTAAATTTCATGAAATTTGCATATAATAAAAACATACAATTATGAATAAATCCCGGTTAATCGTGATAAAATGCATTTAATGAATTTTTAGAGGTGAATTTATCTTGCATCCCCGACCTAGCCCCATTGCCGCTTCACTTTACACTCTTAGAGATTTAAACGCCGATGTAATCATCCTCCACGGACCACACGGCTGCTGTTTCCGCACTGGTCGTCTTTTGGAAAATGATGGAGTGCGTGTGGTTACCACTGCCATGTCCGAGAACGATTTCATCTTCGGTGCATCAGATAAACTAGAGGAGGCACTGCGAGAAGTGGAAGAACTTTTCCATCCCCAACTGGTAGGTGTGGTGGGAACCTGTGCCAGCATGATCATCGGTGAAGACTTGCGTGAAGCTGTTAATAATGCCAATATCCCAGCCACAGTTCTAACTGTCGAATCTCACGGTGGTTTGAGTGAGGGAGATAACACTGAAGGAGCTATAGCTGTTCTGGAAGCTGCCCAACGTGAAGGTGTAATTTCCTCCGAAGAAACAGAAAGACAAAGTAAAATGCTTAAACAGGCCACTTTTATTGAAAAAACCAGGGGAATGGCCCAGGGAAAATACATAGCACCCTCATATGGAGATGATAAAGAAAAAGTTGCCCAGGAACTGTTAACTGCCTTTGAAAAGGGAGAAAAAATTGCCCTGGTTCTCAATGCTAAAAAAGAAACATCTTACCTCTTCGCGGACATATTAAAGGTGCCATTTAAAGATGTTTATCCTGAAAACACTGCCACTGTAATTGCCAATCTGGATTTGGAAACTGGACTTCCTCGTATCCGGCAGCACGCCCAGAATATTCAGGATGAACTAGATAAGGAAGGATTAAAGTTGGATATAATAACCGGTGGATTAGATGAATATCCTGTGACTGGAGAAAAGGCTGTGGAATTTTTGATAAATGAAAACTTTGACCTGGTAGTGGTGGCAGGTGTACCACATGCCCTGCCCATTGAAAAACTGAATACCAAATCCATTGCCATTACCGATGGTCCACGACTGGTGGAACCTCTTAAAAAGCTGGGATACACTTGGGTGGTCACTGAACTTGATGCACATGCAAAAACATTAGGCACTGACAAGATTGTTGCCTCGGATTTTGGAACTGTTTTAAGAAAAAAGATAGATAATTGAGAGATGAACAATTCAGAGTTAAAAAAATAGTTTAAAACTGAACCTCTCTCCATCTGGAAGGTTGGTGAATTTTTATATATAACTGACTTAATAGTATAGCCAACAATAAATTGAGAATTACTTGGTGAAAATTGGGTAAACCTAATCAATAAAAACTGATAAAATATTCTTTTACAAAATAAACAATGACTAATGATGGTGATAAAATGACCAGTACAGTAGGTATGATACTCTGTGGAGGATTTGGAAAAAGATTAAGGCCCCTAACCGAAAGGGTTCCCAAACCCCTCGTTGAAATTAAAGAGGATTACACTATCCTGGATAAACAGCTTTTTGACTTTAAAAATGCAGGTGTTACTCAGGTTTTCCTTTTAACAGGATTTTTAAGTGATAAAATCCGGGAAAGATTTGGGAACGAATATATGGGGGTTAAAATCGAATATGTTGAAGAAGACAAACCTCTCGGGACCCTTAATGCAATAAAACTTGGAATGGAAGCTGTTGGGGATGATAAGCAATGTATTATACGTAACGGGGATGTGGTAGCAGATCTCAATATTAAAAAGATGATAGAACAGGGGGAAAAATCAGACTACCCTTTATCCTTATTCATCACCCACATGATATCTCCTTACGGCATAGTCGAAATCAGCGGAGATCGCCTGGTATCTTTCAAAGAAAAGCCTGTACTTGATTACTTTATTAACGGAGGAGTTTACTTCACTAAAGGCAAAATAGACTTTGGTGACTTTGATATCGGAGATATTGAAAAAACTGTGTTCCCTATGTACGCCAAAAACAATCAACTGGGCTACTATCAGGAAGAAGGATTATTCTGGATGGCTATTGACACCTCCAAAGAACTGGAAGAAATCCGTAAAGAGTACCAGAACCGGGAAGACAAACCATGGGGATATGAAAAGGTACTGATAAACACGGAAAAATATTTGACCAAGGAGTTATTCATCAGGGAAGGCTACCAAACTTCCTACCATCACCATCCCAAAAAGGATGAAACCATGTACATCCTCAGCGGAGCCGGATACATAGAATTTGAAGATCGTAAAGAGTATTTTGGTAAAAATGACACCATCCGTATCAAACCACTGGAAAATCACACCATTGTAGCCATGGAAAACACCGTACTCCACGAAATATCCACCCCACACCCTAACGACACAGTCCGAGTCAGGGACTACTATGATGTCAGATGATTAATTTCTTTTTTAATCTAAGGTGACATTACAATTTGGTTAAGATATGTAAAAATTTAATGCAGAGTTATGATAGCTATTATAGATTACGGCAGTGGAAACCTCAAAAGCATCCGCAATGGATTTCACCGTATAGGTGCAGAGGTTCTGGTAACCCAGGATAAAAGTGAGCTGGAAAAAGCTGATGCACTGATCCTTCCCGGAGTTGGTGCCTTCGGAACTGCCATGGACAACCTCAGAAAATATGAAGATATCATCCACCAACATATAAGTGATGATAAACCATTTTTAGGAGTTTGTCTGGGTTTACAGGTTCTTTTCAGCGAGAGTGAGGAAAGTCCGGAGGTTAAAGGATTGGATGTCTTTCCAGGGAAGGTGGTGCGCTTCCCAGAAACCCTAAGAAAAGATGGTCTTAAAATCCCTCATATGGGTTGGAACAACCTTAACATTCGACAAAAATCTCCTTTACTTGAAGGAATAGGCCATGACTACATGTATTTCGTCCACTCCTATTATGTGCAACCAGATGATGATGAAATCATCACAGCCACAGTTGATTATGGTGTGGAAGTTCCTGCCATGGTGTCCCAGGACAATGTATTCGCCACCCAGTTTCACCCTGAAAAAAGTGGGGCTGTGGGTCTGGAAATATTAAAAAACTTCATTAAAAGAGTTTAACGATTATTTTTCATTTTCCAAAACAAATTTTGTAAGAAAATTTTAAATATAAGTAATACTAAAGAAGGTGTAAGTGTGGATATAGAAGGTTTCACCAGGCGTGCCCTGGTAGATCATGACGAAGACTCTGTACAAAAAAGCCTCCAGGAAAAGATACTGGAGTTTAAAGACATCAACCCAGAACAGGCCAACCAAATGGCAAAGGCCGTGCTGGATGAAGTCAAATACACTCTTAAAATTGAGGAACATCCTGATGAATCACTGAAAAACCTCATACATTACCCTAAGTCCGGAGTGGGCATGGGGGAGATGGGTGTTGGATCCCGGGGTGCAGGAGACTTCTTTGTCCATCGTAAGATCGCAGAAATCGTCAAAAGCAGCCACACCGACGCTTTCATCAATCCCACAGCCCAGGATGATGGAGGGGTGGTTAAAGCACCCGCAGGTGTAGATGAAGTGTACATCACCACCGCAGTGGATGGAATTCACTCCCGACTAAGTGAATACCCTTTCCTGGGAGGTTTTCATGTGGCTCGAGCTGCCATGCGCGATGTTTGTGTCATGGGATCCCAACCAGTAGCTCTCCTGAGTGATCTGCACCTGGCAGATGATGGTGAAGTGGGTAAACTCTTCGATTACACTGCAGGAGTTTGTGCTGTCTCAGAACTAACTGGAGTCCCCCTGGTAGCTGGCAGCACCCTCCGAGTAGGCGGAGACATGGTCCTGGGAGACCGACTGGTCAGTGCCGTGGGTACTGTGGGGATATCTCCACATCCTCCTACTGCCCGGAAACGAGCCGAGGCAGGTGATGTGATCCTCTTAACTGAAGGTTCTGGTGGAGGAACCATAACCACCACTGCACTATATCATGGTCTTTTTGATGTGGTGTGGGAAACCATGGATATCAGTTTTATCCAGGCTTCAGAAGCCTTACTCCAGGCAGGACTTCTTCCAAAAGTGCATGCCATGACTGATGTTACCAATGGAGGACTCAGAGGTGATGCTCATGAGATATCCCAAACCACTGGATTGGGGCTGGCCTTCTGGGAAGATGAAATCCGCCAACTGGTAAATCCCAAAGTTCTGGAAATGCTGGAAAACTTGGATATTGACCCCCTAGGGGTTTCAGTAGACTCTCTGATGATTGTAGCCACGGAAGATGTGGCTTGTGAAGTTGAAAAGGTTATAAGTAAAGCAGGAGTTAGGATAGGGCGTATTGGGGAAGTTGATGATACTGGAATTCCCCGTTTAGTGTCTGATCAGGGAGAAACTGAACTTAAACCACTGTTCCGTGAAGCAGCCTACACTAAGATCAAAAAGATGGTGGGAGATCTGCATCCAGAAGACTTCGAGGAGATGAAGCAAAAGGTGGAAAGGGCGGCTCTTGAAGCAATTGAGAAAAAAGATAACGTTGTCAAGAGGATACGGGAAAATCAATGATCAAAACATTTTACCTGGTGAATTTAAGGATAAAACTTAAAGAAATAAGATTAATATGTGAACTGTATGGATGAGAAAGGATTTGCATACACCTTGGATGCTGTTTTGGCTTTAATACCAGTCATGATTGTTCTTTTTGGAGTTAGCAACCTCACTGCATCCCCTGAATCCACAAATCAAATCCAACTCTCCCAGGAAGCCCATGACACCATAGATCTGATGGTTCAATACCGGGAAGGTAATGGAATGTCTGTTCTGGAGATGATGGCTTCCACCCTTGCATCAGGAGACAACAGCGCAACAAGTATAGATAATGCTGGTGAAATTGCCTGCACTTTTCTGGATAAAAATTTACCAGAGAGAGAATATCTTTTAATCGAAGAAAACCAGTTAGATGGTGAAGTTCTGGCTGGAACACTGGATCTGGAAGAAACGGATAACCTGGGAACTGCCTCCCGAAACTGTGGTAATTACACTTTTCGCATCTATGTAAAATAATATCAGTGTTTAAAGGGAAGTTTAGGAAGAAACATTTTATTAGCATTATTTTTTAAAGAAGATTACACACACTAATAACACTGGTACTGGAAGACATGCACATGCCATTTTTAAATAAACCCACTCTTGCAAGTGAGAGATTTGCTGATTTTATATCTACGGTTACCAACCCACCATTTGTAGCCATCCCCGTGTTTTTGGTTATAAATTACACTCTCCTGTATGGTGGGGACTGGTTATGGTTTTCAGTAGTTAGTATCTTTTTTGTCAGTATTTTACCAATTATAACCAGTTTTTTATGGATAATGCGGAATGAACTGGAAGTGGATATGCCAAGAAGGGAAGACCGGATTTATCCTCTCCTACTGGTTATATTGTCTTATATGGTGGGAGTGGTGGTACTTTACACTCTGGGAGCACCTCAACTGACCACGGTTTTAATGATTTGCTACCTTAACAACACCATTGTGGTGCTCTTATTCAGCCTGTTCTGGAAGATCAGTATACATGCCATGGGAATTGCTGGCCCAGCAACTGCCATCATATATCTTTTCGGCTGGCCAGGACTCATCTTCAGTCTTCTGGTTCCCCTGGTAATATGGAGTCGACTTTATCTGAAAAGACACACCCCATCCCAACTTATCATGGGGACCTTTTTGGGTTATCTTTTAACTACCCTGCAAATTTATCTCTTAATAGGATTTTAATAGGATTTCAATCAATGTAATAAATGCTAATTAATATAAATGTTAATTAAATGTGGATTTTAATTAAGTTACACTAAACAAAGTACAATGGAACGTTCTAGATGGAATGTGAGTATTTCGAAAAATTAAAGGAACATGAGTTTGGTGAATTGTTGGCTGAGACTGAATATTGGCTTATTATCCTGGCCCCTGACCAGAGGAATCTGGGAACTTGTGTTGTGGCTCTTAAACGGGATGAGGAAGAGCTTTCTGGCGTGAGTAGTGAGGAATGGGCAGATCTGGCCCACATAGTTAAAAATCTCGAACTCGCAGTTAAAAAGGCATTTCATGCTACCATGTTCAACTGGGGTTGTTTGATGAACTCATCCTATCTGGAGGATCCTCCCTGCCCTCATCTGCACTGGCATTTCATCCCCCGTTACCGGGATCCAGTAGAGTTCCAGGGTAAAATCTTTGAAGATCCCTGTTTTGGCAGGAGTACTATGCATGACCGGGGAAGATCCCTGCAACTTTCTAAGGAGTTCATAGAAAGGATCAAGAGCAAAATCCTGGAATATCTAGAAATTTAAATACAAATTCAAATGGGAAGTTAAATGGGAAGTTAAATGGGAAGTTAAATGGGAAGTTAAATGGGAATTTGAATCATTTAATGTGGGGGGATGAGTACATGTTTGGAAAAACACAGTTTGGAATGGTGGAATTTGGTCATGAAAATTACCATCACGATATAATTGTGAAAACAGATGGAAATGTTTATAAAAGGGATAAAACCCCTTCAAAAACCAAATATGGGACATCCCACATTCTAAGTGCTGCTGAAATAATACCTGTTCTCACCGACCTTCCAGAGGTGTTGGTTGTGGGTTGTGGTCAGTCTGGAGTTCTCAGTGTAGGGGAGGATGCAAAGGAATTACTAAGCAAAGAGGGTGTTGAATTAGTGGATCTTCCCACACCAAAAGCCATTGAACTGTATAATGAATTGAAAGAACAAGGAAGAACAGTGGCTGCAGTTATACATGTTACCTGTTAAATATGTGTAAATATTTACCTATGATTTTGTCAACTTCATCGCTTAATTTCCACCCGGTGATATGAAAACTTAAATATAAAAAAATCCAATTAGGTATAAGGTTCCAAATAAATTAGTATGTGAACCCAAAAAAATGTGCTCTTTTTATTGGCCCTGATAGTGTAGTGGATATCACGTAGGATTGCGGATCCTATTACCCGGGTTCAAGTCCCGGTCAGGGCACTATCACCTAACTCTAATTTTTTCATTAAAAGAGTACAATATCAATGTGATTCAAATTCACCCAAGAAAAAGAAGTTGACCAAGAAACTATTTACTATGGTTAACCAGCTGGCATTAGATAAGGTTGAGTTAAACCCCATGGATAACTTCAGAATGTCTGGAAATTATGCTGATGACTCACAGGTAACTGAGATAAGATGGTGAAGTTGTGAGACATTTTTTATCATATATTCAATCTCCAGAATTTTATGTTTGTATACAAATTTAGAAATAAATTTATTTTTTAAGGTTCAAAATATTATACAGGTGATAATAATGGGGGAAGAAGAATTAATCAGTTATTGCGGTCTTTACTGTGGTGATTGTTTCGGTTATCATGGTAAAATAGCTTCACTTGCAGATGAACTGAATAATGAACTTAAAAAGGTTAATTTTAAAAAAAATGCGGATTTTTTCGCTGAAATACCTGTTTTTAAAGCATTTAAGAATTATGATAGCTTTGTAGAACTATTGGAAACTTTAAAAGAACTTAAATGTGAGGGTTGTAGGACTGGGGGTGGGCCTCCATTCTATGAAATCCGGAAATGCTGCCGTGAAAAAGATATTAATGGCTGCTGGGAGTGTGAAGAATTTAAAGATTACAATGAATTAAAAGAGTGTGAGAAACTTCAATTTCTAAAAACACATGGAGATGGTCATATAAAAAATTTAGTGATATTAAGGGATAAGGGAGTTGAAGAATTCGTAAAAGGGGATAGGAATTGGTAAAATAATTTTTTGGGCGAATAGTTTTTCTAAGGAGAATAGTTTTTATCTTATTTTAAACCTAACCTCTTCATTTTTATTCAATATTATACTTTTTTTCCATTCATCCCTGGTTTCTGGATAGTCCGCACGGTAATGTGCTCCTCTGCTTTCCTCACGTATGATAGCCGCTTTGGTGACCAGTTTCGCGATTAAAACCATGTTCTCCAATTCCAGAGCATCCTGAAGGTGCTGGTTGTACCCTGCAACATCTGGCACGATCATGTGCTTCATTTTCTCTTTTATTGACCTAATCCTTCCCAATGCAGTTTCGAGACCTTTTTCCTGCCGGATGATGGCTACATTATTCCACATGATTTCCTGCAGTTCTTTTTTAAGCTGGAATGGATAGTAGTCCCCGTCTTGGAATAGTCTGTTAATTCTTCCCTGTTCGGTCTCCAACATAGAAGGGTTTAATTGGAATTGGGATTTTGATACATTTAATGCGGCTGCCTCTCCAGCTCTTCTTCCAAACACCTGGGTATCGGCCAGTGCATTTCCACCCAGACGGTTTGCCCCATGTATTCCCCCAGCAGCTTCTCCCGCTGCATAGAGATTGGGGATATTGGTTTCACAGTGTGGATTTATCCTGGTTCCACCCATGAAGTGGTGGGCAGTGGGTGCTACTTCCATTGGTTCCTTTCTGATGTCTACTCCCACATCCTGGAATTGTAAGAGCATGGTTTCCAGTTTTTCCTCAATAAGTTCTGCAGGCAGGTGAGTGACATCTAGGTAAACTCCACCATTTTCTGTGCCTCTGCCTTCCATTATTTCATTGTATATGGCTCTTGCCACTACATCTCTGGTGGCCAGTTCTCCTCGAGGATCATAGTTGGTCATGAACCGTTCACCCCGGGAGTTTATGAGTTTTCCACCTTCACCACGTACCGCCTCTGTCACCAGAACTCCACGACGGGAATCCGGGTACAGCATCCCGGTGGGATGGAATTGGACCTGTTCCATATCCAGAAGATCAGCCCCTACATTCCAGGAGAGAGCGTATCCATCTCCAGTTTTCTGCAGGGCGTTGGAGGTTACTGGATAAATCCAACCAGCCCCTCCTGTGGTTATAATGGTTGATTTAGCCTGGAAGGTTATGAAATTAGTGTCGGCTAAGGATATTCCGCAAGCTCCCCCGATCCGGCCTTCATTATCCTGCAGGAGCCGGGTGATCATGACCTCATCTACAGTCTGGATATCCTGGCGGATGATCTCCTCCTTAAGGGCCGTCATCATCTCATGACCAGTACGATCCCCCTGGAAACAGGTCCTACGATAGGTTTGACCCCCAAATGGTCTTTGGTTGAGTTCTCCTGATTCTTGGCGGTCGAATAAGGCCCCGTAGTTTTCCAGTTCTGTTAATCTGTCGGGTGCTTCTTCCACCAGTATACGGGCCAGTTCCGGGTCGTTGAGGTAGGCCCCTCCCTTGAGGGTGTCCTCCAGATGGGCTTGTATACTGTCATCTGCATCCACGTAGGCAAAGGCTGCATTGTAACCTCCTTCTGCCAGGGTGGTGCACCCGGATTTATAAGATAATCCTTTGGATACTATTATTACATCTTTTCCATGCTTTTTAGCTTCTATGGCTGCTCTGCATCCGGCTCCTCCGGATCCAATGACCAGCACATCTGTCTGGTAAGTCTCCTTTTCCATGTTTATAGGATTGCACCCGGTTTTATTTAAGTTTTTTAAGTAGGTCGAAAAGAAGGTTAAGAGTATGACTAGATATAAATATAAAAATGATGTTAAACAATTTTTTATTATCTTTAATCCATGGGAGGCTGTGCAGTGAAGAAAAAGGAGATATTGAAACTGGCAAAGAGGGATTTTGAAAAGGCCTGGGTGGAAACAGGTTTGAACTTGAAAACCCCCCATCATGATGATGAATATCCCCGACTGCACCTTAAAACTGGGCAAACTCATCCTTTAAAGGATACTATTGCCAAATTACGGCAAGCCTATCTAATGCTGGGTTTCAGTGAAGCCATAAATCCTCTGTTTATTGAGGATGATCATATTTATCGTCAGTTCGGACCTGAAGCCCCAGCTGTTCTGGATCGCTGCTTCTACTTGGCAGGTTTACCCCGTCCAGATATAGGAATCGGACTGGGTAAAATTGAGAAAATAGAAGGTTTAGGTGTTGACCTGGATGAAGACAAGATCCAGTCCCTTAAAGAAGTATTCCGCAGTTATAAAAAGGGGGATACCAGTGGTGATGATCTGGTACTGGAGGTTTCCAGTGCCCTGGAAGTGGAAGATGAAACCGGGCTCAGAGTCCTGGAGAGGGTTTTCCCTGAACTTAAAGAACTCACCCCTATAGCCAGTAAAACCACGTTAAGATCACATATGACCTCGGGCTGGTTTATAACCCTGGAATCTATGGTTAAAAATAATCCATTACCTGTTAAGTTATTTTCCATTGATCGTTGCTTCCGTCGAGAACAAAGGGAAGATGCAAGTCACTTGATGACTTATCACTCTGCATCATGTGTCTGGATGGATGATGAAGTATCCCTGGATATGGGTATGGCAGTTTCTGAGAGTTTGCTTGAGTATTTCGGTTTCGAAAAGTTCAAGTTCCTTCCTGATGAGAAGAAATCCAAATATTACATCCCTGGAACCCAGACTGAAGTCTACGGTTACCATCCCCAATTGCAGGACTGGGTGGAAGTGGCTACTTTTGGTTTGTATTCCCCTATAGCTCTGGCACGTTACGGAATTGATCAGGAAGTTATGAACCTGGGTGTGGGGGCAGAGCGGATGGCTATGATCCTTGGTGGTTATGAAGATATCCGGAAGATGGTGTATCCCCAGATTTATAGTAAGAAGGTTCTTAGTGACCGGGAAATTGCTTCTATGCTCCGTATGAACCTTTATCCTGTGACTGATGTGGGAAGAAAACTTATGAATTCCATTATAAGCACTGCCCAGGAATACAGTGATGTTCCTTCTCCCTGTGAGTTCACTGTTTTTGAGGGGGAGTTCATGGATAAAACCATTACTGTTAAGATCATAGAGCCAGAAGAAGGCACCAAACTCCTGGGACCGGCCAGCTGGAATCGTATCTACATTTATGATGGTAACATTGTAGGAGTGCCTCATCCCACCACTTTCAATGGTTTGCACTCTCTGGAAGATGTTGCTGAGGATATACTTGGCAATCTAGGTAAGGAAATAGTTGATGATCTGGCTATTCAGGCCCTGAAGAAGGGTGTTCCCACCAGGATCAGTTATCTGGAGGGAGTGGCAGCTCAGGCCGCTTACCGTATGGAGGAGATGGTGGTAAGTGGAGAAGAACAGATCACCTTAAGAACCACCATAGCCAAATCACCATCAGATGTTAACCTTAAACTGGATAAGGTGGCCATGCGTTATATCACCAGCAAAAACAAAGTGATCGACATCCGGGGCCCTATATTCTGCACCATCACTGGTGAAATTAAGGAATAACCCCTGTTGAATATTGATAAAAGTTAAAAAAAGTTAATAACATATATTTATGTGTTCATGCAACCTCACCCAACTTTTAACTGATATACAGTACTCTCTGGCAGACAGGGTAATAGAGGAAGACTGTTTCTGTAAGTTAGACAGAGTGGCAGGTGCGGATATTTCTTTTTCTGTTGATAACCGGGCGGTAGCTGCGGTTGTGGTTCTGGAACTGGAAGGCCTGGAAGTAGTGGAGAAAAAAACATTAGACGTGGAGTTGTTTTTCCCATATATTTCTGGTTTTCTTGGGGTCCGGGAGGCAGATGCAGTTATATCAGTGATTAATACCCTTGAACATGGTTTTGATGTTTTGATGGTTAATGGTCATGGTGTTATGCATCCTGCAGGTTTTGGCCTGGCTTCACATGTAGGTGTGCTTCTGGATGTGCCCACTATGGGAGTGGCAAAAAGGTTAATTGGTGGAAGGTATATAAAGCTGGCCACCCAAAGTGACCACACCCCTGAAATTCAACTTATAAAATATGATAACCGTATTGTTGGAGCCTTTTTTAAGGGAAAATATCTAAGTGTAGGCCATAGAATATCGCTTAAGAGTGTTTTAGAGATCACAATGAGAACAAGCGTTTTTAAAATCCCTGAACCATTAAGACAGGCCCATATACTGGCGACTGAAACTTTCAAACATGAATTAAATGGAAACTGAAAGAATTTGAAAATCGAAGGAATTTAAATGGAAATCATAGGAAAAATCATCTCAGGAACACATAAAGGTAGTTATTTTGTGTCTCTTGAGGTTTATCAGGATGAATTCCGGGAAAAACTGGGATTTGAACCATTTCCAGGAACTCTTAATCTGGAGATATCCTCGGAAGATGCAGAGACCATAGTTGATCTTCAAGATGAAATGGGAACCATTCATGGAAGTGGGAAATATGGGGATGTTAAGTTCATAGCCGCACGGTTAAATCAAAAGATAAATGGTGCGCTTTTATTTCCGGCTAAAACTCAGCATTCTCATGAGATTTTAGAGTTTGTTGCCGAGAAAAATCTTCGAAAATCTTTGAAACTTAAAGATGGTGACGAACTCACCCTGGAAATAGAATAATTAGTTGAATTTAATGGTTGATTTATTAAATAGGATAGGATTGAATTAAATAGGATAGGATTGAATTAAATAGGATTGAATTGTTTGAGATTGATTATAGTTTTTAAAATTTAATTATTGGAAAAAACAATCAGTATTGGAACTAACTACAGACAACACTTTCAACAAAAAAAATACTAAAAAAAATCTAATCTGTGATTATATGATAAAAAAAGCAGTTGAAGCATTTAAAAAGGGAGAAATAGTTTTAATTTTTGATGATGATAATCGGGAAAGGGAAACAGACATGATCATTGCTGCCGAGTTCATGACCCCCCAGCACATGACTACCATTAGAAATGATGCTGGAGGACTGGTCTGTGTGCCTATATCCGCTGAAATATCAGATGCACTGGGCATTCCTTTTATGACTGATGTGATGGAAGCAGCCAGTGACAAGTATCCAGTTTTAGCAGGTTTATCACCAACAGACATTCCCTATGATGAGAAATCCGCTTTTTCCATAACTGTAAACCACAGGAAAACCTTTACTGGAATCACTGATAATGACCGGGCCTGTACCATTAAAGAACTGGGACTTTTATGTAAAAATGGGAATTTCGCTGATTTTGGTAAATATTTCCGTGCTCCTGGACATGTAACTCTTCTTAGAGCCACTGAAGGCCATGTTTTAAACAGAAAAGGACATACTGAGATGAGCGTAGCCCTGGCAGAGATGGCCGGATTAACTGAAGTGGCGGTTTGCTGTGAAATGATGGATGATGTGACTGCTAATTCCATGGTCACTGATGATGTGGCTAAATATGCAGAAAAAAATGGTCTTGTATTTTTAAGTGGTGCGGAATTAATTGAAGGTTACCATGAGTTTAAAGGCATTTAAATTGCCTTTAAATTAATTTTATTTAGTGTTTCTTACTTAAATTTTCCTTAAATTTAGTTTTAGCCTTAATTAATTCTGACCTTAAATTCTGGCCTTAATTAATTCTAGCCTTAATTAATTTTAGGATATTCAAATTTTAGGTTTAATATTAATTCTCTAGCTAATTCTCTAGCAAAATTTATAACTAATAAATTTGATTTAAACAAAATCCTTCAATATTTTATTAAAAGGATAATAACCTGTAAATTGTGGTTTTTCAGCCATTTTTAGAATTCTGTCCACATCTAAATATTTTTCAACTGTTTCTGTGGCTTTCTGGCAGAAGTCTTCCAGTTTTATTTCCACTTCTGGGGTTCCACCCCTTGATGCTAACTGGGCTTTGGGAACTCTGCCCACCCATTCCAGTCCGGTGGTATTTTTTATGTAAGTGGATGCAGTTTCAGCGATTTTGTCATGGTAGACCTTGTTTAAGATAACACCTGTGGTTTTTATACCCAGTTTCTGCATCATGTTCACATGCGAAGCCAGATCCAGGGCTGCTGTTTCTATACCTCCCTTGTTACATCCGGTTACCATTAAGGTGGGGATGTTTCCGGCTCTAGCAATTTCAGCAGCAGAAAATGGAGTTTTTTCATTTAAAAGTCCGGTGAAAATACTCATCACACCCTCAACCAGGATTAAATCATATTTCTGTCCCCTGATTTCTGTGATGATTTCTTCCAAGTCCTTCCATCCCAGTCCACCAATCTGGATGGATGCAAAGTCTTCCATTTTTTCTTTATTAAGATAGAGAGCTGGTACCAGATCCCGTATGTCTGGTCCTACTTTCAGGACTCCTACTCTATATCCTTTCTTACGCAGAACTCCCACTACACCAGTGGTTAGGAAGGTTTTACCTGAATCCGACCCTGTGCTGGCAATCATGAGAAAAGGAGGCAGTTCATGAGGATTGATGGTGTTTTGAATCCGATATTCTGAATACATGTCCAGCCCTATCCCTACTTCCCTTTTAATTTTCTTTACCAGTTCCTGGTTAGCATTTTCAATCTCCTGAATATCATTTTCAGTGGCATCCATGAACTGGAGAATATTCTGGGTTAGAGCTGGGTTTTCATCCAGGGATGCGTGGACCATGGTTCCCACCACGTTACCCTCATCGTTCCGTGCTCCTGAGAGTATTTTTCTAGGATTATCTGTGTAATCTGTTCTTTTAACTCTTGAAAAGAATACTGGTTGGGCATTACCCCTTATCTCCCCATAGGTGTGGCAGTGAAAACCAGTTACACTTTCCCCTAACATTCCATTGGTTAAAAATGATTCATCCACCACTTCAGCTTCCACCCGATCAGTTCCAATTAAAGGATGGAAGGTAACATCCAGGATTCCCAGTCCTTCCCTTTCCACTGGACAGGGAGATTTCCGACCTATGTCTGTTTTATTGGCCAGTACCTGGAATCCCGAGCACATTCCCAGGATGAACTTTCCTTCTCTGTCCATTTTCCTGATAACAGTTTCAATCTCCGGGCTGATACTCAATGATTCCATGATACTCCCCCCAGGGAGTATGAGACCATCTAAAACTTCATATGCATTTTTTCCATTGATCAATCCATTATCTTTTAAAAGGTGGGTGGGAAGTTCTCCGAAGTTTTCAAATAAAGGTAATGATCCTTTAACATACAGGATGCCTATTTTTTTCATGGAAATCCTCGATTTACGATTAAATGTGGTTTATTTAAATTAACACTTTTGGGGGTTGCATGGTCTTTTCGTAACTTATGTAAAAAAAATAATTAAATGATTTAATTCAGTGTTTCTTGTGCAGCCATCAGTTGAAGTATTTTTTCATCCTCTAATGGTTTTGCCTGGAATTGCATGCCCACTGGGATTCCTTTCACATCCCCTGCAGGGGTGCTGGCTGCTGGTATACCTGCCAGATTGGCTATAACTGTTAGTATGTCATAAGCGTACATTTCCATGGGTTCCAGTGAGGTGCCCAATTTATGTGGTAGTTTGGGAACAGTAGGCCCCACTAAGACATCTACATCTTTTAATAGGCCTGTTATTTCTTTTCTTATGAGTGAACGAGCTTGTAGGGCTTTTTTATAGTATTTGCCACTGTATTCTTTCTGGCTGATGTAGGATCCCATGTATATCCGGCGTAGTACTTCCTCTCCGCACACTTCTTCTATGCGTTTACCATATTTTCGACCATCATATTTTCGGGTGGCTGAGAAGAACTCCACATAGTTTATGAGGTAATAGGTGGGCAGGCATAATTTGAGATAATCGAAGTTTAATTCCACCACTTCAGCCCCTGCCTCCTGCATTTGCTGGATGCGTTCTTCAATAATATTAACTATGGCTTCATCAGAGACATCAAAGAATTCCTTTACTACACCCAGACGCATACCTTTAAGTGCATTTTCAGGATCAGCAATACTGGTGGTGAACTCTGGCACCTTCCAGTTTATGGTAGTGCATTCCCGGTGATCCTCCCCAGCAATAACTTCCAGCATTAAAGCCACGCCACTGGCATCCTGGGAAAAGGGGCCAATCTGGTCAAAGCTCATGGCCAGATCTAGTAGTCCTTGTCTGCTAACTGCACCATAGGTGGGTTTGAACCCCATCACCCCACAGTGAGATGCAGGGTTACGGATGGATCCTCCGGTGTCAGAACCCAATGCCAGGTCACACAGTCCTGCAGCCACTGCTGCGGCACTGCCACCACTGGAACCTCCAGGTATTCTGCCTGGAGCTCGGGGGTTATCAGTGTGGCCGAAAAAAGAGGTTTCAGTGGAGCTTCCCGCGGCAAATTCATCCATGTTGGTCATGCCGATGATTATACCATCTTCATCCTTTATACGCTGGACTACTGTGGCATCATAACTGCCAACATAGTTTTCCAGGGTGGGGGAGGCAGCGGTGATGTGGAAATCTTCCACATTGATGTTACTCTTGATCCCCACAACTAAACCTGCCAGTTTTCCAACCTTATCACCATTATTAATCTTATCATCTATATTTTTAGCTTTTTCCAGAGCATTGTCCGTGTTTAGCTCTACAAAAGCATTGATTTTAGGGTTATCCTTGTTTATTTGTTTGATGAACCTTTCCAGGTTCTCTGATGCGGTTGTTTTGTGATTCCTGATTGATTGTGATTTTTCCAAAATATTCATATTCCCACCTATTACGTGAGTAGCAAGTGTGTACTAGTTGATCATTATCATCTTTTTGATTTAGAAAACGAGTCTTATTATATTTATCATTGGTTTTACCATTGGTGTTTTCCAGTCACAGTACCCTATTAGATGTGAAGAAATTATCTATCTCCAGATCATATTCTCAGAAAGTTAAGAAGCCCAGTTGCATCAATATAACCCTCATTTCGACGAATTTCTTTACCATCTACGTCGAGAAAGACCAAGGTTGGGATCACATTAATATCAAAGCTGTTGGCCAGTTCAGGATTATTGTCAACATCTATTTTCATGTAAAAATAGGCAGATAACTTTGTCTGAATATTAGAGTTGGTCCTGATTTCTTGTTGGGATCATATTCTAGTTTACCACCACAAT
>Ga0334901_1002100_pt1 | contig 17896 bp, 13 predicted proteins | sample GraSluR3_MG_3_FD_207216 | JGI IMG/M metagenome (GOLD analysis project Ga0334901, IMG submission 207216) | Sludge microbial communities from methane-producing bioreactor in Wageningen University, Netherlands - Granular Sludge_15_08-R3 | ecosystem: Engineered > Bioreactor > Anaerobic >... | reverse complement strand
TTGCACCGAAGTTTAAAAAATTGTTGTGGTGTCGAACCACAACAATTTTTAGCCAAGAACTTCACTCAGGCTCATAATTACCCGAAGAGAAAATGGCAACATAGACACACTTTTTTGAATAGTACCAAAAAAGTTGCAAATACCTTTACAAAAAATTTGGATATATAGTGTTATTAAAATTATAATTTTGTGAGCTAAGAAAATAGGCTAATGATTGAAATTCAAAATATTTCAGTAAAATTTGAAGATAAGCAGTTGTTTGAAAACTTTTCGGTTAGTATTGCTGATAATCAACATGTTTGTTTTGCCGGAGATTCAGGGCGTGGCAAATCAACAATATTGAAAATAATACAGGCTTATGTTTTGCCTGACACAGGAAAAGTTTTTGTAAACGGATTTGAGCTTATCCCCAAGAATATAGATAAAATACGATCATTAATAGCTTATGTACCTCAAAATGTGAATTTGCCTGTTGAGAATAGTATTGAGCTACTTAATTTGCTGGGTATCAATAGCAGACAAGAAAAAGTGAGAGGTCTAATACGAGAATTAGGATTACCTGTAGAGTATTTTACACGTAAATTTGAACAAATGAGTGGAGGAGAAAAGCAACGCATTATAATAGCCGTTTGTTTAGCTTTGGAGCGAAAAATTGTTTTAATGGATGAGCCTACGGCGTCTTTAGATCTTGATTCGGCAAACAAAGTTTTACATTTAATTGAAAACATGAGAGATACTTGTTTTGTTTCGGCTTCGCATAATCAGGTATGGATAAAAAGTGCAGATAAAACAATCAATTTATGAACGTAACTACTCAAGATATTAGTTTGCTAAACCTCGTTATTGGTTTTTCGATTTTAATTATACCGATAGGCATATTCTTATATTACAGAGTTAAGCTTGTAAAAGATTTGCTTATAAGTACTTTGCGAATGGTTGTGCAACTTTCGTTAGTAGCTGTTTATATGGAGTGGATATTTAAGCTCAACAATGCATGGTTAAATTCTGCGTGGGTAATTATTATGATTTCGGTTAGTGCTTATACAAGTGTTTCGAGGGTAAAATTAAATCGTAAAATATTTATAATACCCTTTGCAATGGCAATATTAATATCCTTATTGATTATCGATGGTTTCTTTTTAGGCTTAATTATTCAGTTAGATTATGTTTTTGATGCACGCTACTTTATACCAATTTCGGGAATGATTCTCGGTAATTCGCTTAATCATAATATTGTAGGTTTAAGTAATTATTTTGATAATTTTGATAGGAGAAAAGAGCTTTACTACTTTGTTCTTACTAATAGTGGTAATCCACGTATGGCAAAACGTCCATTTATTCAAGAAGCATTGATTAAGGGTTTAAACCCGCTATTAGCTGCAATGTCGGTAATGGGTTTAATATCATTACCTGGTATGATGACAGGGCAAATTCTGGGTGGGGCTTCACCGGCTACTGCTATTAAGTATCAGATAATGATAATGATAGCAATTTTTGTGGGTTGCACCTTATCTTTAATGATGAGTTTGTGGTATTCTAATATTAAAATATTTGATAAATACGGGAATATTGAAAAGTTTAAATAAAAAAGGCTGTCCAATCAGACAGCCTCGTATAATTTTTTAATTTTGCTAGAAGATGTATCTTACACCAAGTGCAGAGCCGAAGCCAAGTCCTCCGTATATATTCTGAAAATTCCAAAGTGGTCTTACATCAATACTTACAAGTACGGGAACGTTTAAATGTCCGAAATCGTACTCAACACCACCTTGTGCTCCAACTCCAATACCAAACGAAGCATCATTAATAATATCAGTCCACATTCCAACCATTACAGCAGGACCTACAAACCAGTTAAAGCCTTCGATAATATTAAAGTCCCAATGGAATCCAAAAGCTGCCGAGAGAACATTATAATTAGGGTTTCCGTTCCATCCAAGATCTATTTCAAGACGATTTTTTTCGGAAACTCCTTTTTGGTAAGAAAATTCTGCACCAAGAATTGTACCTCCACCTAATCTTATTCCAACTGCATTAGAATTAACTTGTGCGTTAGCAACGAAAAAAGCTCCAATAAGGAAAGCTCCTATTAACAATGATTTTTTCATAATCTTTTATTTAAATTTTCAATTATTTATAATACAAAAGTATTATAAGATTTTTAATTTATTGTATAATTAACATATCAAAACTAATAATGTTTATAAAAATGTTTTAAGGGTTAAAACTTAGCTTTTAATGAAATTATAAAATTTCTTCCCGGGGCAACAATACCAGAGCTGTAAGGTCTGTATCTTTGGTCTGTGATATTTTCAACTCCGGCACTTATTGTGAAGTTTTCGGTAAACTGATACATTGCTTTAAAATTTATTGTGTACCATGCGGGTGAGTATGGCTTACCATCTTCGTCGCTTGCATACATATAGTCTTTCCCAATTTCCTCAATAGGCATTTCATCGAAAGATTTTTCGTCGCTAAATATTGCAAATAGTTTAATCAACAGTTTGTTTTTTGAGTATTGCAACGATACATTTCCGTATAAGGGGGGAGCATGTCTCGTAGGGCTTGTAGTGCCGTCATCAAGTTCTTCAATACCTTTTTGATAATTAATGTCTGATGAGATGCTGAAATTTTGAGGCATTTTGATTTCAATACCTGCTTGAACTCCATATACTTGTGCGAATGCAGCGTTTTGAATAGCTTGTACTTTGCTTAATTCTCCGTCATATATTATACTGTCCATCCCGTTAAGTTGATAATTACGGCGAACAAGTGCATTATTAAGATATGTGTAATAAGCTGTAACATCAAGTTTGATAACATTTGCCAAAATATGTGCTATGCTTAAATCAATATTATATGCATATTCTGCATTCAAATTTGGATTTGGTACTACAACAGAGCCAGGTTCAGAATCAAAAACTTTTCCAACATCATCAACATTGGGAGAGCGATATGCAGTAGAAAAATTTGTACTCATGATCCAATTTTCTTCCGGTTTATAAACAACTCCGATACTGCCTGTTAAAGCTCCGTCGTTGAGTTCTGCTTTTTCAAAGGGGAGAGGATAAAATTCTGTCTCGAAAACCGAATTTAAAGCAAATTGACTGTATCTTAATCCTGCTTGTAAGTTTATTTTTTCTGATATATCGTATTTATTACTTATGTACGCTGCATACGAGTACCACTCCGAATCGGGATATCTTGACGGACCTTTAACAGACTCTCCTGAAACAATATTCTCGTTTCGTCCTGTTGATTCTACATCATTAAAAACAAACTCAAATCCATAATAGAGATTATTCTTTAAGCCTGTTTGTTTATGGAAATCTAAGTTAGCCGAATAAGCATTTACTTTTTCTATTCTTCGCTCTCGAATTGGTTTATTAATATCTCTGCTAATTCTGCTTTCTTCAAAAAATTGATGAGCCAGTCTGAAAGTAAGTTCGTCATAAACCATAAGTTTATTTGAATTTGAAATACTAATATTATTCATCATCCATTTTTGCGGACCGTAATACCATTCGCCGTAGCGGGGTAATCCGTTTTTGTATCTAATGTGCCTATCGTATCTGTCGTAGTCCGATGTTTCGGAGTAATGAAAACCATAGTTTATATCCCAATTATTGTTAGGTTTCCATCTGATTTTTTGCATAATATTTGTTTGCGAATATCCTGATGGTTTTTGTGTTTTAGGGTCTTTGTTTGTCGTAATTATATCTGTGCTATCTTGTCTTACTACATAATATGGGCATAAATATTCGTCAGGACCATTACTTCCCATTTTTAAATCATTAAAATTGCTAGAGCTAATGCTTGTTACTAAAGCCCATTTTTTCCATCCTAAATTAACATTAAAATGATATGTAGCTTCTTGGTTTGCAGATGAGTAGCGAGTTAATGCATTTCCTGAGATTAAAGCTTTGTCTTCGAGTGAGAATTGAGGGCTTAAACTAGTGAAGCTCATAACACCTCCAATTGCATCGCTGCCGTAAATTACGGAGCCAGGTCCAAATAATACTTCGGTGCGTTCTATGCTAAAAGGGTCTAATGAAATAACATTTTGTATGTTTCCTGACCGGTAAATAGCTGTATTCATTCTAACACCATCAATAGTGTATAAGAGACGATTTGTGGCAAAGCCTCTGATCATGGGGCTGCCTCCACCTTGTTGGCTTTTTTGAATAAAAACTTTGCCTGATATCCCAAGTAAATCTGCAGCAGTTTGTGGGTTTTGCAATATCATTTCATTCTTTTTAATACTAATTACTTTTTCAGGAATGTCTTTTTGTGTTTGCTCCCATCTATTAGCTGAAATGATAACTTCATCAATATTAAAATAAGTAGGTTTTAAAGCTAAGCTAAATCCTGATTGCTCTAATTGACTATAGCTGATAACTTCTGTTTTAAAACCTAATGAACGTATTTCTATTTTTTCAGAACCTCTAAATGCTGATATATCAACTTTCCCTTTTATATTTGTAAGTGCAACTGCATGTGGTTGTTTACTCATGATACTTGCCATTTCGATTGGTTCGCCTGTTTCGTCGTTCGTTATCAATACAACTTGTGATTTAGATATATTAACGATAAAAATAATTAAGCATGTTAATAAAATAAAGTATCTCATTATGTTTTAAGGTTTAGTTCTAAATGATACGTTAAATATTTCGTCTGCAAATTTAATATTTATTAATATGTATGTGTATAAATTTCTACTTTTATAGAACATAAAAACAGTTTTGACTTATGTTTAATATTAAATCTGACGCACCCGATAAGTATGAAAAATTATTTTATGTTCATTCATACAACATTGATAATAACCGTACTTTAAGCATTCCCTCTTTGATAGAATTTATGCTTGAAACTGCCGGCATGCATACTGAGATTTGTGGGGTAGGTTGGAAAGTGTTAAAAGCTCATAATGTTTTTTGGGTGCTTTCGAAGCTATTTATAAAAATTGATAGTTTCCCTAAATGGAACGAGAATTTGCGTATTGAAACTTGGAGTATAGGACTTAAAGGTGTATTTGCACAAAGATGTTTTTATGTTTACAACGAAAATGGAAATGTAATTATGCAAGCATTAAGTGATTGGCTAATGCTTAATACTATTACCCGTCGCATTGTGAGAACAGACAAATTTATGAAATCGTTTCCGTATAGAAATGTTAAGGTTCTTGAACACGATATACCTACAATGCCAATACCCGAAAATCTTAAAACTATTACAAATTTGAATGTTCAGTACTCCGAAATTGATATGAACGGACATATGAACAGTGCTAAATATCCCGAAAGAATAATCAATGCAATTGGACTGAAGACTATAAACAAAACAAAGCTTGATTATATATATTTGAGTTATCTTAAGGAAACTATTTATGGTGAAAGTATTAGTAGTAAAATAGAATTTATCGACAATAAAACATGTGTTGGACAGATAACTGATAATCTAGATGTCCCTAAGTTTGATATGTGTTTGAAATGGAAATAATTCAATTTATCTAAAATTATTCCACTGTAAGCTTTGCTTTAATATTTATATCATTATTATCATAGATATAAAGCATGTAGTTGCCATTACTAAAATTGCTTATGTCAAATTCTAATTTATTATTGCCCATTTTTATGTTTTCAATAATTTCTGTGCAGACCTGACCATTTGTGTTAATAATTTTTATATTAACTCTTGTGTTATTTTTTGATGATAATTCAACAAAAAAGATTTTATTAGTAGGGTTAGGGTATATTTTTAGTTCTTCTAACATATTACTAATAGTTTCAATATTAGTAATTACAATTGTTTCTGTATATATGTCGTCAGGGCACACACTGTTTGATGCAATTAGGCTAACTTGAAAGTTACCATCGTTTGTAAATGTAAAATTTGGATTTGTTTCGTTACTTGTGTTTCCATTGCCAAAATTCCAAAGATACGATGTAGCAGCTTGGCTGGTATTATTAAATTGAGTTGGTTCATTAATAATTCCTCCTGTCCATGTAAAACCGGCAACCGGATTTGCTAATACATTAATATAATCTTCGAGAATTAACTCATCACTTCCAGATGGTCCACTTACTATTAGTTGTACAGAATATATTCCTGGTATTAAATAGGTAACTACAGGGTTTGCATTGTTACTAAACGATGGGGTTCCACCTAAAAATTGCCAAGTATAAGTTGTCGCATTTACTGAATTATTAATAAATTCGACTGATTCACCAACACAAATAGTAGTTTCGTCTGCATTGAAAACTGCTACAGGAGGTGCTTGATACGTTTGTCCGTTGCTCCATGTTTCATTGCTTGTAAGTCCTGCGTAATTAATGGCTCTAAGGCCTACATAATAGGTAATGCCGTTTGTAAACATTGTAATATTGTCAATAGTTTCGCTGTTTGTGTAGCTAATATTAGACCATTCATAAATATTTGTGTTGCCGGAACTTGTACCTACTGCAATTTCGTAGTGCGAGATTTCTGAATTCGGGTCTGAAGAGTGTTGCCAATTGGCTTCTATTATTTGTTCAGAAAAAATATCAATATCGTTGGCAAGTCCATCGTTTACCCAAGCAATGTTTAAAGGAGGAGTAATATCAACATTAATTTCGTTTCCGCCTAAAGCACTAAAATGAAGAAGTTCGTCGATTGTTATACTTTTAATTCTACATGCCGGTGTAACAGGATTGGGATTTTCAGAATTGTATAAATCATTTTCAATTGATACAATTTCGTTTGAAGATGCTGATTTATATACCTTGATATCATCGTACCATGCTATGCAGTTTCCAGTACGTAAGGATAGGCTATTCCCAATTGTTAGAGGTGAATCGTCTTTCCATGCAGATACAAGAATATTATCTTGGAATGCTTTAATTTCTCCTGTTTCAGGCTTGTAAAGAATTTTACAGTCGTACCATTGACCTGCATTTACTATTGTATTATCACTAGTTTTCAAATTCATTACATCGTTTTCGTATTTATATAGTTGTACTGTATTTTGGTCGGCTCTAAAGTAAACCATGTAAGAATTATTTCTGTTGGTTTGAGTTGCATCGTCGCACATAAAGTGTACTCCTGCACGTCGATTTGCACCACTTCCTTCAATTTTCATTTGCCAATGAATAAGAATAGGTTCGTTTGTAGGGTGATTAATATCTACATAATAATTTGTATTACTTGATGATTCATCAGTTTGATGCAGATGTTCTTCATAAATATCCCAAGTACCAGTAATATTATTCCATTCTCCGGAGTTTTCAACGAAATTATCGTTTAAAAATCCTTGTGAGGTATTTGCTTGCCAAGTATTTCCTTCAAGATAAAGCGTTTGCCAGAAACTATTTGCAATTCCAAGACCTGAATAATCTGTATTTACAAATTCAATATTGAAATCTTCTGTTGCCCATTCGTTACTAATATTATTTATAATTTCTGTGTCGGGATTATTTCCGCAAACATTACCATAACTTATCCATTCTGCATACCATCCGGCATTTGTAGTTAAGTTATCAGATTTAAATCTAAAAGTGATAGCATCTCCTGTGCTGTTAATGCAAATCCCTTGAGTTTCAGTTATTTCATTAATATATATATCTTGATAGCTTGCAATTAATGGTGCTGATGTATTTAAGCCGTCATATACGAATAGAGTATCGTAGTCAGTTTCAATATCAAGCAATGAAAACCAAACGACAATTTTTTCTGCACCCTGCGGATTAATAGTAAATGTATAATCTTCGTAGTTTGAGTAATTTTCTGATGCTCCGCCAGTATCAGTAAAAATTCCTTTGCATGCTTGTGTTGTTACATTTCCGGTAGCATTTGTAGTAAACGAACTTGAGGCATAAGCCGATTGTGCCTGATTACATATTGTAGAAACTTCCCATTCGTATTCTGTTGAAGGTATTAATCCGCTAAGTTGGTAATTTGCCTGTGTTGTAAAATATTCAGCCCATTCGCTTGTTCCGTTTTTACGATATCTAACATAATATCCTAAAGCATTTGTTACACTAGCCCAATTTAACTGAGCAGTACAATGAGAAATTTCAGAAACAAAAAGATTATAACTTGCATTACATTCCGGGTCAGATAACTCAATAATTAAGTTGTTTGAACAGCCATGAGAGTCGCTAATTGTTATGTTGTAAGTGCCAGAGTTTAAGTTGGTTGCGGAACTGCTTGTGCTTACATTAGGCACCCATTCGAAGCTATAAGGTGTAATACCTCCTGAAACATTAATATGTATTTCTCCTGTATTAAATCCTGCAATTAATGGGTCAATGGCTGTATATTCGATAATAATAGGTTCGGGTTCGAATACATTTACAGAGGCAGTCATAGTTGTACCTTGTCCATTAGTAACTGTTACTGAGTAGTTACCTCCCGATAATCCTGTTGCAGTAGCTGTGTTTTGAGTAGGATTAGTATTCCATAAATATTGATATGGCGGATTATTGTCGGTAGGGGTAACTGTTGCTGTTCCGTCGGCATTTCCATGGCATGTTACAGGTGTGGTTTCTACATTGAGAGGAGTTGGTATTATGCTCCATTTTACTGCGTCGAATGCTATGTTTTGTCCGTCTATTCCTGTATTGTCGCCAAGATAGACATACCCACTACTTGAAGGTGAAAAGGAATATATTCCTAAAGACACCCATTGTCCGCTAAATGCAGATTGGTCTATCAATACTTCGTTAGAGCCTTCGTCATGATTAATAATGTATTTTGCGTTTTGAGCTTCAGCGTATATTTCGGGAATATAGGCAAATACTTCGTAATCTGCAGCTTGACTAAGATTTGGAGTCCATGTAACGTAACACCAATCGTTTGTAGAATTCATTGATATGGTGTACCAAAAATGGTTATTATATCCGGCATTTGCATCTCTAAAATATCTTTGATGTGAGCCGTTGTCAGTATTATTCATATAGAAACCATGATTATAAAAATTGCTGTCAATAATAGTGTCGTTATATGTAGTTTCTGTGCCTCTTGCACGTGTAGTCCATGCTACACCACCGTGAGTTCCATCTGCATCAAGATTCGCATAACCGTTATTGTATCCTGGCCAGTCATAGTAGGCATCTTCGCCGTCGTAGCTGGGGTATCCTGTAGTATTTTTGTTGCCCCACGGGTCGTTAAAAATCAAGGTGTGCTGGTTTTCTACATAGCCAATTGCAAGTGTTAAATGCCCCGAGTGAGTAATATAGCTGCAAATAGGATGGACGTAGTTTAAATCTATTTCGTCTTTAGTATAATTGAAAGTACATGAGCTAGTCCATAATTGATTACTTGTTAAATAATGTTGCGTGATATAAGTACGCTGTCGTGAATTTGGAGAATAGCTGCCATCCCACATAAAACCATATCCTCCCCAAGCATCTGTACTGTAGGCGGCTTCGTATATTTCATAATAAAACTCATTAAAACGATATTTATCGGCAACATACGAGCCATATGGGTTTGTATGGGGATCCCATGAATAGCCGTGATCAACACTTACGTTCCACGGGGGCAAGAGATTGTAATAGGCAAATGCCATGGCGCAAGTAGTAGGAGCACAACTTCCGCTTCCGTTGTGCCAGCTTGGTGTATCGTATTTCTGATGAACGTATGGAACAGGTCCGAGATAAACAATACTTCTGTCGGCTTTTACATTGATGTCTTTAAACTCAATAGGTAATGTTTCGGGATGTTCAATAATTATAGTTTCGTTTGTAATTCCAGATTCAAGCGAAAAATCAGCTTTAATAATTTGCTTATGATTGTATGTGTGAAAATAAATGCTGTTCCCATCACTTATTGGATTCATTTCGCATCGATTGGCGGTATTTGTTAATTGAGTTTTGATAGAACCGTCATGTTTGGCAATACATATATCCGAACCATAAAATTCAAATTTGTCAATATTTACATTGTTTTGCTGAAATAGTATATAATCGTTGTTAAACCATGAAGGAGCTGAAGCATTTTTAATTATTGATGTTTCTTCGTTTAAAGTATTATACACAAATATGTAATTACCTGAACTATAAACTAATTTATCGCTTTCGGGCGACCATTTAGGATAGAATGCTGCTTTATTTTCTTCGCTAATTACACTTGTTTCTTTAGTGATGGTATTTACAATACATATTTGCTCATTGTTATCAGCAAAGGCAATATATTTCCCGTTTGGTGATATTTTAATCAAGTTAACATGAAAGCCTAAATATAGGCTATCACCAAAAATAAGGTAATTCCCTGATGAATATGCAATTTTCCCTGTAGCCGAAATGTCTGGAGTTCCACAGAGTTCCTCTGCACTATTAAGACTTATCTTTTTACCATTGTTTATATTCATAACTATAGCTTGCTGCGAACCATTAGGGTTAATTTGTTTATATCCTAATGTAGTACCATCTGGCGAAAGGGTAAAATACCTTCCGCTACCAACTCCGGTTACAGATTTAGAAATATTACCATTCTTTATTGCATAAATGCCGGAGCTATAATTATCGCTAAAAAACAGTTTTGAGTTCTCAATTTGTAATTGTGTGAAATAGGTTTGTTCTTCTGCAGAATAGGTGTCGATTTGCGAATGAAGACTTGCTGTATAGATAATAATAGCAATAAATGCTACAATACTTTTAATACTTTTCATAATTTTATTTTTTTAGCACAAACACAGCACAATATACTAAATTATTTGTAGATATTGAAGAAGAATTTTTTGTTTTTTTGATTTTTTTGTTCTTAGTTAACTTGTTGCAAAGGCTTTTGGTATGCAATCTGGGTTAAGATGCACGGTTTGTTATTATTGCATTATCTCAAATAAATAACAGGAATTTGCAGGAATTTGCCAACTGTAAATGTCATTTATAATTTCATTATTTAAAACATCTTTAACGATAGTTCTATTTCCTAAGAATTCTTTTAAGCTAAATAAGCTCATATCTCCAGTATTATCAGCGGTATTAAGTACTACCATAAACTTTTCTTTATCGTTGTATCTAAAATATACGTACATATCATTTATTGGTACAAAATGTTTGAACTTACCTGTTCGCAAAGCATTGTGCTGTAGTCTAAGTTTTGTGAGTTTTTTAACGAGATTGAGGGCTTCTTGTTGTTTTAGCGAAAGCTCATTTTTAAAAGCATTTGCTTTATCTTTTTCCCATCCTCCGGGAAAGTCTTCACGTACCTTTCCATCGGGATCGGCATAGTTTTTCATCAATATTTCTGTTCCATAATACAACATAGGAATACCTCGCATAGTTGAAAGTAAAATCAAACCTGAACTAAATTTTTCAAAATCTTCGTTTACAATGCTGTAAAAACGACTAAGGTCATGATTGTCTAGAAATATTACATTATTTTCAGGTGATTCGTAAAGGTAATCCTGAGCCAGAGTATAGTATAGTCTTGACACTCCTCCTGTCCATGATTGTTTTGTGGTAAGCGTTTCAGTAAGGGCATAATACCATTGAAAATCGGTGGTTCCAGGTAGAAGAGAATTAATGCTTTTATTCGGTTTTATGCCTGAACTAAACCAACTTTGTATTCCCTGTCCATGAACCCATGTTTCGCCAAACATTCCAAAATTAGGGTATTCGATTAAAATCCGTTCTGCTAATTTTGCCATGAATTTTTGGTCGCTATAGGCATAAGTGTCTATCCTAAATGCATCTATTTGTGTTTCTTCTATCCACCATATACAGTTTTGAATCAGGTAATTAGCCATAATTTCATTATTGTGGTTTATGTCGGGCATGTGTGTGTCGAACCAAGCATTTTGGAAAATATTTTTGTCAGATTCTGTAGCATACGGATCCATTAGTGTAGTAGCTCGATAATTTGTTCTCGTAAAGTTTGCCCAATAGTTAAAACAATTAGAATCCGGCGGAGTAATGTAGAGAAAATGCTTATTCCCTATATGGTTTAGGACTATATCTTTAACTACTTTTATATCTCGATTGTGGCACTGATTTACAAATGATTTATATAATTCAATGTTTCCAAGTCTTGGGTCAATTTTGTAATGATTAGTAATTGCATACCCATGATATGATTCGTATTCTTGATTATTTTCCATTACAGGAGTTAGCCAAATGGCAGTCATTCCCAAATTTTTAATATAATCGAGATTATTTATTATGCCTTGTAAATCGCCACCATGTCTCAAAAACATGCTATCGCGACACAAACTAATTTCGTTCATGCCTTCAATTATATCATTATTAGAGTCCCCATTTGCAAAACGATCAGGCATAATTAAGTAAACGAAATCATTAGAATCTAAACCATATTTAGTTGTTCGTTGCTTTCTACTATAAATTGGATATTTAATAAAAAATTTGTCTTTTTTTGTCTTTATGTGAATAATATGATTTCCAGTAGGTGCCCATTCTTTAATATTTACATTAATAATTAAATAATTTCCTTTATTATCATTGTAAATCGAATCGATTGTAACTCCAGGTGTTTTCCAAGTGCAAGCGGCATTATTTAAATTGTCGCCATGTATCAATAATTGTACATGTTTGTTTTCCATGCCTGTCCACCAATTAGGGGGAGCTATATTATTTATCTTGATTTGGCAATATGTTGAGTTAATTGAAAAGACAATTATTATTAATAACAGAAGTTGTTTCATTTTCTAAAAGTTTAAGAAATAAAAATACTTTCTTTTTTGGAATTTTAAAAACCGATATGCATAGTGTAATGTGTATATTTTAGACTTATTTACAAATCATCTGTAAGTTTTTTTCTTATTTTTACAAAAATCTTATGTTTATATTAGAATTTAGACGAAACGAATGAGCAAAAAACGAAAGAATAGGATAGGAGTAGTTTATTCCACAAAAGAAGATTTTGATTATGATAATGATGTTGAGATTGAACAAGAGACTTTAGAGCCCGAAAAGCAAATTTTATATGTGAGTATAGATCGCAAGCAGCGTAAAGGAAAAATTGTTACAATAGTGAGCAATTTTATTGGTAAAAGTACTGATTTACAATCTTTGGCTAAAGAGCTTAAAAAGCGATGTGGAGTAGGTGGTAGTGTTAAGGATGGGGAGATACTTATTCAAGGCGAAAAACGTGATTTAATAATTGCTTATTTAAGCAACGAAGGTTATAAAACAAAAGTAAAAGGAGGTTAAATTATGGCAAAAAAAATATTTTCGTACAATGATGCAGTAGATGAACTTGAAATGATTTTAAATCAAATTGAAAATGAATCTCTTGATGTTGATCAGTTGACAGAAAAAGTTAAGAGAGCCGGATATCTCATCAAAGAATGTAAAAAGCGTTTAAAGACAACTGAAGACGAAGTAAATAAAATACTTGAAAATTTCGACAATGAATAAAACAAAAGTTATTTTACAAATCGAAATACTTAGGTACAGGATAGATATTGTTTTCTAAATATAGCATCAGTTTTAAAAATTTACGCATATCTTCGGTTTGTTGTTCATTTTCTATTTGCGATATTTTAAATTGAAATTCTTGAATAAAGCTATTTTCGCAAACAGAAAAAACTAGACACTCGGTGCCGTTTGCCGGCATACCCTCGAATGGGCTAATTACCCAATAATATGTTTTGCCATTCTCCAACCCAAGTTCAGAGATATTTACTGTATAAGTGCTGTCTTTTGATTCCATGTCTAGAATTAAATTCCATTCTTTATCAAATATTTTTAGGAATAAGGAATATTTATCAGAACTGTTCCAAACAAAATCGATTTCGGGGGTAAGAATATACGCCGAGTCGAAAGGGTATTTCATTATTGGATGCCCAACATAGCGATATACGCCGCTTGCCTTTCTTTCAATTTCCTTCTCTCTAATCATATTCCCTGCTATATATTTAAAAAACTCTTCTGTAATATTCTGTTCTAATAAAATATTGTACAAACTATTTATGTCGCTAGTTTTATATTCTCCTTCTTTATCAATTCCTAATGGTATGTTTTCGTTATTAATAATTACTACATATGAATTTTTGGGAATTGATAGTACTGAGTTATTCTTTATTGCATCTCCTTTTTTGATTAGAGTATATTTTCCTTGGTTTACTAATTCAGCATTACCTGAACAATAAAAAATTGAATAGGCTTCATTTTGTGCAATTAACATCCCATTAAAAGACAAAATAACTAAAACAATTATAACTTTATTCATAATTCTGCTGTCTTAAAGTAAAAGCCGTTAAAATTTGTTTTTATTTTAACGGCTTTATAAAATTTTAATTTACAATTCGGAATACGGTGGAATTGGGAATACGTTATTGTCAATATAGATTCTAAGTTTCATCATTTTTCTCATTTGGTCGCTTGTAGCATTTTTATCGGCATCTTTAAGCTGTTTGTTAAAAGATTTTAGGTATTCCTTATCAGCGATTTTAAATATTAGTAATTCAGTACCATCTTGAGGAATTCCTTCGATAGGAGCCATAACCCAAGCATATTCTTTACCTTCGATTAAGCCTTTTTCGCCGGCATTTAATGTGTAAACACTATCGGTAGAAGGTATGTCGGCTAATAAGTCCCATGTATCAATGTCAAAAATTTTAAGATACATTTTTCTTTGATTTGGATTTGACCATTCGAAAGTAATATCGGAGCTAATAACTGTAGCAGAGTCGTATGGGTTAATCATTAAATCTCCAACTGCTCTGTAAACACCACCGCTTTTTCTTTCTACCTCGTCGCCGCGAATCATATTCCCTGCTATGTATTCAAAAAATTCCTCGGTTAAATTATTGTCGCCAATGTTTTTGTATAAGCTTTCAATTTCTTTTATGCCATACTCACCGGGTTTACTAATACCCAAAGGAACTTCATCTTTGTTTGTGATTACTACATAAGCATTTTGAGGAATTGAGATAGTTGCACCGGCATCAATTATAACATCTCGTTTTATAGCTTCCGATTTACTCTTCAATTTCATTAATGGAGAGCCGGAATAATAGAAGATTTTATACTCGGTTTGTTGGGCTATCATTAGCCCCGGTATTAGAAATACCATTATTGCTATTAGCAATAGGTTTTTTCTTCTTTTTTGATTTTTTTCCATGTTTGTCGAATTTTAAGTTTTGCGTAATATAAGTATTTATTTTTAATAATTCAAGCCCTTCTTCGTATAAATATAGAACTTCTAATGACAAAATTAATGCCAAAGCTGTCGGAACCATATCGAATTTTATATGAAAGTTTTTAAATGCCATAAATGTACCCCAGAGTACAATTGCTATTGTTATAAATTGTGATGGTTTAGTTATAAAATCAAAGTATTTAGATTTATGAACGTATAAATAAATACTAAACATTAAAAATAGCTGGACGATAACTAATGCTAGAATATAATTAAGCCATTCCGGCATTTTCGTAATATAATCGCCTCTAAGTATCATGCTTAATACGTGAGCATGTATTTCGATACCTTTAGCATCAGGATATATTTCATCAGAAGTTTTGAGAGGAGTAAAGTGACTGTCTTCAGTATCAAAAGGTGCATTTGCATATTGCCCCATATATCCCAATAGTACGATTTTATCTTTTATTAAGCTTAGGTACTGGTTACTGTCAGAAATTTCTTCATAATTAAATGAAATAAATGGCACTTGACCACCTCTGTAATTAATAAGTTCAACTTGCCCTTTCCTTTCTGCAATTGAGAGATAAGCTGTACTGTCGTATTTTTTCATTATCTCTAGAGTAAAGTGATTTACGACAGTATCATTGAATTCAATATACTTTTCAAATTCACGAGTGGTCCCATTTGGGGTAATAAATTCTAAATGACCGATTGGATGTTCTCCAAAGAATGGATGGTGCTTAATTATCCCTGTTGCACCTTTTTTATTATACTTGCCAAAAACACCCAATACAATATTATCATATTGAGTAAGGGCTTGCCTTAAGAACAAATCTTCTGGTCCTCTTTTTTCATTAAATACAGCATCAATACCGATTATTTTTGGTTCAAATCTTTGCAGTGTATTTATCATCATTGCTAGCTCCATTCGGTTTAAATTACCAATATTAACAATGTAAATATTGGTGTCGGTTGGTAGTTGACTGCTTTTAAATTTTGAATAATATAAATCGGTATAATCAAAATCTTCGAGGACATCATCAAATGGATTAAATAAATCTATGCTATCGATAATTACCCATAAAAACATTAATACTAAAATGTTAAAAACATTACATATTAGAGCATCCACAAAAAGGGAATATCGTTTGGGTTTATTAGTCATAGGCTAAATATTTTAGATAATATAAAAGTATAAAAAAATCTTTTACAAAATAAAAATCTTATTATTTTTTTGCTAATGTTTAAAAAATATGTTTTTTTTTCTTAATAAGTTAATAATAGCAATTAATTATCGTACTCTTAAAGTTTGTCCAATTTTTAATACAGTATTTTCAGTAATGTTGTTTAAACTACAAATTGCACTTATTGAAATTCCAAATCTACGACTTATTCCCCAAAGCGAATCGCCTTGCTTAACTGTATAATATTGTGTTTGAGATAATTCTTTAATATGATAGAACAATTCGGGGACTAAAATTAGAGTATCGCTTTTTAGTTTACCGTTTTCGTAGTCAACAAATATTCTAGGGTTGAAGGAGTTGTCTTTAAATCGTACTTCCCAGTGTAAATGTGGAGCAAATGAATAGCCTGTGCTTCCTCCCAAACCAATTGCTTCACCACTTTCTACCCACTGTCCTTCGCTAACTAGTAGTTTCGATAAATGTGCATAGTATGTTTCTATACCATTTTTATGCCTTATAATTACAAGATTACCATAACCGCCGGTATTATAAAATGCTCGTCTTACTTTACCGCTAAATGCAGCTTTAACCGGTTCGCCTAATTGTAATTGAATATCTAAAGCATGGTGCATACGCCCCCAACGCCAACCAAATTCAGATATAACTTTGCCATCGAATGGGAGGGTAAAATCGTTTGTGTCAAGTGGAATTGCAAATGTGTCTTGAACTAAAGCATAGTTTAAACCTCCATATCCGTATAGTTGTGGAATACTATCCCACTCATCAACAAATAAAACTAGGCTATCAGGTAAATAAGTTTTTTCTGATAATATGTAATTATAATGCTTTATTGAATCGCGTTTATGTATTAATTCTAAAACGCTGTCGTTGTTTACATAGCACCAGGTTTGGTTATCTAAAAGAATTATTTCAAACTCTTTATATGGAATTGTATCTATAATATTTTGACTGAAAATATTTCCGAAATTTAGTATTAGAAATGATAATATTGTGTATTTTAATAATCTGGTCATATTAAATAGTTTGTGCAAAAATGCAAAATTTTATTAAAAATTTGGTTTTTCATTACTAAAAAATGTGGTAATGTAAAATGTGGTAATGTAAAATGTGATTTTGTAAAATGTGGTAATGTAAAATGATTTGTAATTTGTTATTTGCTATTTTTAGTTTAATTGATTTTTGTAATTTGCTATTTGTAATTTAAATCTCAATTACGTCAATGGGAGCATGAGGCACAAATGAGAAGCATTCTGCTAAGTACCTACCAACAGTTAATTTTTTTAATTTTTAACTATTACAATTTGTTCAAATACAGTTTGCTTCACTCACTCTCGAAAGCTTTCGATGCGAGTTCGCAAGGACGGATCCTGTTTGTTATTTGCTATTTGTAGTTTAATTGATTTTTGTAATTTGCTATTTAATTGATATTTGTGATTTGTTATTTAATTGATTTTTGTAATTTGCTATTTGTTATTTAATTGCTATATGTAATTTAAATCTCAATTACGTCAATGGGAGCATGAGGCACAAATGAGAAGCATTCTGCTAAGTACCTACCAACAGTTAATTTTTTTAATTTTTAACTATTACAATTTGTTCAAATACAG
>Ga0334901_1002096_pt1 | contig 17912 bp, 10 predicted proteins | sample GraSluR3_MG_3_FD_207216 | JGI IMG/M metagenome (GOLD analysis project Ga0334901, IMG submission 207216) | Sludge microbial communities from methane-producing bioreactor in Wageningen University, Netherlands - Granular Sludge_15_08-R3 | ecosystem: Engineered > Bioreactor > Anaerobic >... | reverse complement strand
ATTTAACCGGTTTGGTGGCATTAAGCGACGGCACAAATTTGCGGTTAACCGTTGAAGGAAATGTAATTAAAGGCTGGCCGGCCAAAACCTTGTCGGGCGAATTGGACGTAACGGTTTCCGAGGGAATAAAAAATGTAAATTATTTTTCTCTGAATAAAACGCAAACCTTCCGGGTACAGTTTAGCAGTATGCTTCCAGCTGTGCGTCTCATCGGAAAAGGTGTGATAGTACCACAGGACGGAACACTTGAGATGCCGTTTGAAGCCGTGGCGCTGAATGCCGTTGAAGTTCGGGTAGTTCAGATATTTAAAGACAATGTGGCGGCATTTTTTCAGAACAATCGTTTTGACAGTGAATCTGAACTGAACAAAGCGGGCCGGCTGGTATATTCAGGGATGGTGGAACTTACACCCAAAGAGCCCGGCGGACTTCAAAAATGGAATACCTACAAAATCAATCTGGCCGATTTCTTTTCCATTGAACAAGGCGCTATTTACAATGTGCAATTTCGCTTCCACAAGGCAAACTCAATGTACGATTGCGGGCAAAACAGGAACCGGGATGAGCAGAATTCAGAGGCACCCAATCAAAATAAAGAGGAGCCGTATCTGACTGAATGGGATCACCCGGGATGGTACTCCGGTTACTATTATCCGCCGGGTTACAACTGGCAGGAACGCGACAATCCGTGCGATGTTTCATACTTTAATTCAAACCGCTTTGTTTCGAGGAATATTTTTGCATCGGAGCTGGGAATCATTGCAAAAGAAGGGCGAAATCATGAACTGACTTTTGCCGTTACCAACCTTTTAACCACCCAACCCGAGCAAAATGTGGACCTGCGTTTATTCAACTTCCAAAATCAATTGATGCAAACGCTGACAACCGACAGCAAAGGATTTGCCACTGTAACCCTCAGTAAAAAACCGTTTTTACTGGTAGCACAAAAAGGGAAACAGTTTGGCTACCTTCGCCTCGATGATGGGAGTGCGCTTTCCACCAGTAATTTTAATGTTTCGGGCCAGGAAATTACCGACGGTCTGAAGGGTTTTATTTATGGCGAACGTAGCGTGTGGCGCCCTGGCGATACCCTTTTTCTGAATGCAATCATTGAAAAAGAGAAAGCCGGTCTTCCCGAAAATTACCCGGTGGTTTTTCAACTTATAAATCCTTCGGGGCGGGTGGTCGAAAAACGGGTGCTTGCAGAAAGTGAAAATGGTTTTTTCCCGCTGACGTTGCAAACCGCCGCTGACGCTCCTACCGGAAACTGGGAGGCAAAGGTTAGTGTGGGAAATGCCACATTTTCAAAACGCATAAAAATTGAAACAGTAAAACCCAACCGGCTGAAAATAGATTTGGATTTACCCGATGCACCTCTTACTTCGAAAACAAAAAGTATTCTGATGGAAGCGACATGGCTGCACGGTTCACCGGCGCGTTCGCTAAAGTCAAAAGTAGATGTTCTTTTTGTAAAGGACAATACAGAATTTAATGGCTACGAACAATATTCGTTTACCGATCCGGCATCGTCGTTTTCGCCCACCGAGCAAACCATTTTTGAAGGCCATTTGGATGAAAACGGAAAAACGAAGGTTCCGGTCGATTTTCAGTCACTGGAAAATGCACCGGGAATGGTTAAGGCGTGGTTTACTTCGCGGGTATTCGAGCAGGGCGGTGATTTCAGCATACATGTTGAACAGGCCAAATTTGCACCTTTTTCTACGTTTGTGGGTATAAAAATGCCGGCTTCGGAAGAAAACTGGTATAAAACCGACACCGATTATTTCGCCGAGGTTGTGCTGGTGGATACTGAAGGGAATCCGGTTTCCGGCGATAAACTGCAGGCGAAATTGTATAAGATCGACTGGCGGTGGTGGTGGGAATCGGGTTCTGAAAACCTGGCCCGTTATGTTTCCGGAAATTATTACCGTCCGGTGAACAACTGGAACATTGAAAAAGCTGAGGAGAAGAACAAATTAAAGCTGAATGTGAAATACAATAACTGGCAGGATAACGGAAGATATTTGCTGTGGGTAAAAGATGTTACCAGCGGGCATGCTGCCGGTGTAACTTTTTATATGTCGCAATGGGGAAGCTGGCGTTCGGAAGGAATGGCCGATGGCGCCACTTTGCTAACCCTGCGCACCGACAAAGAGAAATACAATGTGGGTGAAAAGATTGAAGTTACCATTCCTTCTTCAAAAGCCGGAAAAGCATTGATAAGTATAGAAAACGGAACCAGGGTAACCGACCTGTTCTGGGTGGAAACACAGGAAAAACAGACCCGTTTCACCATTGATGTAAAACCGGAAATGGCGCCTAATTTTTACATTCATGTGAGTTTGATTCAGCCCTACGGACAAACCGAAAACGATGCTCCGCTAAGATTATACGGCGTAACGCCTGTGTTGGTGGAAAATCCGGAAACAATATTAACACCGGTCATTCAAACGCCTGCTGAAATTGAGCCTGAAACAAAATATACCGTTCAGGTTTCGGAAGCAAATAACAAGGAAATGACCTACACCCTGGCAGTTGTTGACGAAGGATTGCTGGGACTAACCAATTTCAAAACACCCGATCCTCATTCAACATTTTATGCCCGCGAGGCGCTGGGGGTAAAAACCTGGGATTTATACGATTATGTAGCCGGAGCTTATGGCGCCCGGCTTGAAAAAGCGTTTGCTGTGGGGGGCGACGGAGAAATGCCTGTTACGGCAAAAGAAGAAGCAAATCGTTTTAAACCAGTGGTGCAGGTTGCAGGACCATTCACCCTAAAAGCGGGAGAAACAGGCAAACACCAGTTTACCATGCCCAACTATGTGGGAGCGATAAGGGTGATGGTGGTAGCCGGAAATAAAGGTTCATACGGAAATGCAGAAAAAACAGTTCCTGTAAGAAAAGGGTTGATGCTGCTGGCTACCCTGCCACGTGTGTTGGCGCCCGAAGAAGAAGTGAGCCTACCGGTAAATGTTTTTGCGATGAAAGAAAATGTGAAAAATGTTTCCGTCCGGGTGAAGGCCAATTCACTGCTCGGTATTTTGGGTGATGAAGAAAAAGAGGTTAGGTTTGAAAGAACAGGAGACAGCATGCTTTATTTCAGGATGAAAGTGAAATCGGAAACAGGTGTTGGAAAAATAGTAGTGGAAGCGAAAAGTGGCAATGAAAAAGCCTCTTACGAAGTTGAACTGCAAATCAGAAATCCCAATTCACCGGTTACCACAGAACAATCGAAAATGGTGGAAGGCAATCAGCAATGGAATACTACGTTGCAGGTTCCGGGGAATGCGGCTACAGGAAAAGCATGGGTTGAAATTTCCGGTTTCCCGCCACTCAACCTGACAAAATACCTCGATTACCTCATGGGCTATCCGCATGGTTGTATCGAACAGGTTACATCGGCAGCGTTTCCACAGTTATTTTTGAATGATTTGGTTGAACTTGACGCTAATCAAAAACAGGATATTGAAAACCATATTCGAAGCGCATTGCAAAAAATACCGGCTTTCCAGATTTCCAGCGGAGGTTTGGGATACTGGCCGGGAGCTTCGTCGGTAGATGACTGGACTACCAGTTACGCCGGGCATTTTATGCTGAAAGCTGAAAACGCAGGTTACTCCCTTCCGTTGGGCGTAAAAAACAAATGGCTGAGTTTTCAGCAAACAGCTGCAAGAAACTGGAATCCTTCAGGCAGTTACCGAAACGGAGTTTACTACCGCAACTACGATTTTATTCAGGCATACCGGTTGTACACGCTGGCACTTGCAGGATCACCCGATTTGGGCGCCATGAACCGGTTGCGTGAAAAAGGCGAAAAATCAGCCGAAGTAACCTGGCGACTGGCCGCCGCTTATGTTCTGGCAGGCCAAACCGAGGCAGGCCGGCAACTGATACATAATTTAACCACTACAATGGACGATTACCAGGAGATGGGCGGAACTTTTGGCTCGGCTCTGCGTGATAAGGCCATGATTCTGGAAACACTGGTTTTGCTGAACGAGCAGGAAAAGGCATTCCGGTTACTGCAAACCATTTCCGGCGAAATGAATCAACGCGAATGGCTAAGTACACAAACGGCTGCCTGGTGTTTGTCGTCGGCAGCACATTACGCCCGGGAATATGCGTCGGGCAATGCTGAAATTCGGTTTGAAATGACAGTAAACGGTGAAAAAACGGAGCTTCGATCAAAAAATCCGATACTTACCCTTCCTGTAAAATTGAATGAAGATGGAGTTGTTAGGGTTGAATATAACAACCAGGGTGAAACTGCCGGTTATGTGAGAGTGCTGGCCCGTGGAATTCCGGTTGGTGTGGATTTATCGTCAGCTTCACAAAATTTGCTGATGCAGGTGAAATACCTCGATACTGCAGGTAATGAAATAAATCCGCAATACCTGAATCAGGGGGTTGATTTCCGAATGCTCGTAACTGTAAAAAATCCCGGTACATCGAAGGATTATAAAGAAATGATACTAAATACGGTTTTTCCTTCCGGATGGGAAATAATGAATAAAAGATTAAACGATATTCCGCAGGATCAGAATTCAACTTTCGAATACCAGGATATTCGTGACGATCGTGTGTACACCTATTTTGATTTGGAAATGAATCAGCAAAAAACATTTGTATTTTATCTGAATGCTTCTTATGCAGGTCAGTTCTATCAACCGCCCATAAGTTGCGAAGCCATGTACGATATTAGTGTTCGTGCTCAAAAACCCGGAAGGTGGGTAGAGATAAGTTCTGAGTAGTTTTTTACTTATGGCCGTTTGGCTTTGGCAAACACCGGCAAACTGCCAAAATAATATGATATTGAGGCCTTTAAAAATCACATCAGGAAACAAAATCCTCCTTACTGGAGGATTGCTTATGCTTGCCTTTTTTTTGGGATTCTGGTTTTGTGTTCCCCGGCAGCTTTTTGATGACCCATTTTCGACAGTAGTTGAAAGCAGCGACGGAAGATTGCTTGGCGCCCGCATCTCAGCCGATGAGCAGTGGCGTTTCCCCCCGACCGATTCTGTTCCGGATAAATATGAAAAGTGCCTGTTACTTTTTGAAGACCGCTATTTTTACTACCATCCGGGGATAAATCCGGTAGCATTGGCCCGTGCTCTGGTTCAAAACATAAAAGCCGGAAAAATTGTAAGAGGCGGCAGCACCATCACCATGCAGGTGTGCCGAATGGCAAGGAAAAACCGGGAGCGAACCCTAACGAATAAACTAATTGAAATGATTTGGGCGCTGAATCTGGAACTCCGGTTTTCAAAAAAAGAAATTCTGAACTTGTATGCCTCGCATGCACCGTTTGGTGGGAATGTGGTGGGAACAGATGCTGCCGCCTGGCGTTGGTTTGCCCGGCCACCCACGCAATTGTCGTGGGCCGAGTCGGCTACATTGGCAGTGTTGCCCAATGCGCCCTCGTTGATTTACCCCGGCAACCTGGATGAGCGGTTAAAACAGAAACGCGATTTCGTTCTGGGTAAGCTGTTGAACACAGGTACCATCGACAGCCTTACCTACCGGCTTTCGCTGGCCGAACCGCTGCCCGACAAGGTAAATCCGCTTCCCATGAGTGCTTACCATTTGGTGGAAAAAGCAGCACAGGAAAAAAAAGGCCAACGCATTCATTCAACCATCGATATTGATTTACAAAATGCCGTGGTGGAACGCATGAACAGGCACCGCAAGGTACTTGCAGCTAATCATATTTATAATATAGCTGTTGTGATTTCGGAGGTTGCTACACGTGAGGTGAAAGTGTATGCAGGAAATGTATTCGATGGAAAAGAAACAGAACATGGAAACAGTGTGGATGTTATTCAGGCGCCCAGAAGCACAGGCAGTATTTTAAAACCGTTTCTGTACTGCAAAATGCTCGACGACGGGCAGCTTACTCCGCAAATGTTGGTTTCGGATATTCCCACCCGTTTCGGTGGATTCACCCCAACGAACTTCGACCAGGAGTTTAACGGAGCGGTACCGGCCGATGAAGCACTGGCACGATCTCTAAATATTCCGGCAGTGTGGATGTTACAAAACTACGGAGTTCCGCCTTTTTATTCATTTCTGAAAAAAGCAGGAATGGAAACACTGAATCACCCTTCCGATTATTACGGACTTTCACTGATTCTTGGCGGCGCTGAGGTTACGCTTTGGGATTTGGCAGGAATGTACACGTCGATGGTTTCGGTTTTACAAAATTACGATGAACACGATGGTTTTTACGAAGCTCAACCATTTCAACCGCTATCCTGGGTTCAGCATAAAACTATTTTGGAAAAAAATAATGCACAGGCTGTTCAGCCCGTTGTTCGGGCTTCAGCTATTTATGAAACCCTGCAGGCGCTTCTCCGTGTTCGCCGGCCTGAATCGGAAGCCGGCTGGCAGGCGTTTGCTTCGGCACGTAACATTGCATGGAAAACAGGCACCAGCTTTGGGTTTCGCGATGCCTGGGCTGTTGGGATGACCCGTGACTACGTGGTTTCGGTTTGGGTGGGCAATGCCGATGGAGAAGGCCGGCCAGGATTGACAGGAGTTTCCGCAGCTGCTCCATTGATGTTCAATATTTTTGATTTGTTACCGGCATCCGGATGGTTTCATCAACCGGTTGATGAAATGGAAGAACTGGAGTTGTGTGCCAAAAGCGGTTACCGGCCGGGAGTTAATTGCGATTCCATAAAAAAAGTTTGGTTACCTGCTGGTTCAGCCATTGGCTTATGTCCATTTCATCATAGAATTCATTTGAATGAACAGGGTACCCACCGGGTTAATGCAACTTGCTACCCGGTGGCAGAGATGACGCATAAAAACTGGTTTGTTCTTACACCGGCCATGGAATATTATTACAAACCGCGAAATCCGGTTTATGCCACACTACCACCTTTGTTGCCAGGTTGTACCGACGAAATGGAAAACATGGAATTTATTTACCCTCGTGAATGGAACAACCTGTTTCTTCCTACCGATCTGGACGGCACCCCGGGGCAACTGATTTTTGAATTGGTCCACCGGCAGCGGAGAGCCAAAGTTTTTTGGCAAATCGATAATCAATACCTTGGGGAAACTACCGGAATACATCAAATGGCTGTTCGTCCCGAACCCGGGTGGCATACATTAAACGTAACCGACCAGCAGGGAAACAGGTTAGTAAGGCAGTTATTTGTGGCTGGAAAATCGATTGAAAGTAATTAACTTTTCCAAAAACAGAATCTGTACAGAAATAACAACGAAGCCTTTTATCCTGTTTTACAGACGATGCTAAAAATCGAACCAGGTTTTTATGAGCTCCGACCTGTTTGTATCGTTTTTGTGCCAAAAAATATTTTTCCGGTTGTCGTAAATGTAATCTTTCTGATATTCCTGAATATTTTCCACAATGTCTTTCAGCGCAGTAATCATCAAATCCACTTCGGCGTCGGTCATTGTGGGATGAAGCGACCAGCGAACCCAACCGGGTTTTTCCGAAAGATCACCGTGGTTTATTTTGTCTGTAATTTCCTGCGATTGTTCGTAGGTCACTTCAAGCAGATAATGTCCGTAAGTTCCGGCACAGGCACAACCACCGCGGGTTTGAATACCAAACTTATCGTTTAAAATCTGAACTATCAAATTGTAATGAATTCCATCAATATAAAACGAAATCACGCCCAGCCTGTCGCGCACATTGTCGGCCAGAATCTTCAGTCCGGGCACTTCATCCAACCCATTAAAAGCTCGTTCCAGCAACTCCTCTTCGCGTTTTCTGATATTTTCAACTCCCATCTGGTCTTTTAACTGAAAAGCCAGCGCTGCCTTTATCGATTGCAAAAATCCAGGAGTTCCTCCATCTTCACGCGCCTCAATGTCGTCCACATATTTGTACTTTCCCCAGGGGTTGGTCCAGTCAACTGTTCCCCCGCCGGGGTTATCGGGCACCTGGTTTTTGTACATCGAGACATCGAAAACCAAAACACCTGGCGAGCCCGGACCGCCTAAAAATTTGTGCGGTGAAAACAGGATGGCATCAATTTTTTCAAGCGGATCTTCGGGATGCATATTTATCTCGTCGTAAGGCGCCGAGGCAGCGAAATCAATAAAACAAACCCCGCCGTATTCGTGCATTAAGCGAGCCAGTTTCTTGTATGGAGTTCGCACACCGGTTACATTGGAACAGGCTGTAAAGGAGCCTATTTTAAAGGGCCTGTCCTTGTATTTCTCCAGTGCTTTGCGCAGGTATTCAGGTTCTACAATCATTCCTTCCCCGGGCTCCACAACAACTACTTCGGCACTGGTCTCATACCACGAGGTTTGGTTGGAATGATGTTCCATGTGGGTAAGAAAAACCACCGGACGCTCGCGCTCCTGCAGACATTTGGAATAGGTGAGCTTTCCGCAGTATTTCAATCCTAAAATGCGCTGAAACTTATTGATAACCGCAGTCATTCCAAACCCTGCAGTAATAATTATATCATTCGGTCCGGCATTTACATGCTTTTTTATGATTTCATGCGACCGGTGGTAGGCATGTGTCATCAGCAAACCGGTTTCACTGGTTTCAGTGTGTGTATTGCCCACAAACGGACCAAACTCATTGGTAATTTTTTCTTCAATGGGCCGGTACAAACGGCCGCTGGCTATCCAGTCGCCATAAACAATCTTTTGTTTTCCGTAAGCCGACTCAAATTCCTGGTCAATCCCCACAATATTTTTTCTGAACGAAGCGAAATAATTTTCCAGATTGCTCATAAATTGATATTCGAATTAATCCTTCTGCAAATAAAACTTCTTTTAAGGTACCACAACCTAAAATTCATCAGGTTTTTGCTTCTTCCTTAATTCATCTGGTGACTTTCGGTCACCTGATGAATAAACAATTTAGTGACAAATCGTCAGAATTGCTGCGTGGCACAGGGTTTGACTTTAGGGAGCAAAACATATAAAAAGTATCATTTAAAACTGAAAAATATGCAAACAGGAAAAATTGGCGTAACCAGTGAAAATCTGTTCCCCATCATTAAAAAATTTCTTTATTCCGACCACGATATTTTCCTCAGGGAAATTGTGTCGAACGCGGTGGATGCCACTCAAAAGTTAAAAACACTGGCATCAAAAGGGGAATACAACGGCGATGTTACCGACCTTAAAGTAAAAGTTAACCTGGACAAAGAGGCCAAAACCATTACGGTTTCCGATAACGGAATAGGAATGACGGCTGAAGAGATTGAGAAGTACATCAACCAGATTGCCTTTTCTGGTGCCAACGAGTTTCTCGAAAAATATAAAAAGGATGCCAATGCAATCATTGGTCATTTTGGGTTGGGTTTTTACAGTTCGTTTATGGTTTCCAAAAAAGTGGAAATCATCACCAAATCGTACCAGGAAGGAACCCAAGCGGTAAAATGGAGTTGCGACGGCACACCGGAGTACAACATTGAAGATGCTGACCGCAACGAAGTGGGTACCGACATTGTGATGCACATTAACAGCGACTCGGAAGAATTTCTGGAAGAACACAAAATCTCGGAAATTCTTGAAAAGTATTGCAAGTTTCTGCCTGTTCCCGTTCTTTTCGGAAAGAAAAAAGAGTGGAAAGACGGCAAACAGGTGGACACGGATGACGACAATCAGATTAATGACACCGAACCGACCTGGACCAAAATGCCCGCCGACCTGAAAGATGAGGATTACAGCAGTTTTTACCGTCGCCTCTACCCCATGGCCGACGAACCGTTGTTTAACATTCACCTAAATGTGGATTACCCGTTTAACCTCACCGGTATTCTTTATTTCCCAAAAATCAAAAACAACTTTGAGGTTCAGAAAAATAAAATTCAGCTTTACAGCAACCAGGTGTTTGTAACCGATTCAGTGGAAGGAATTGTTCCGGAATTTCTGACATTGCTGCACGGGGTTCTTGATTCGCCCGATATTCCGCTGAATGTTTCCCGCTCCTATCTGCAAAGCGACTCAAACGTTAAAAAAATAAGCAGTCACATTTCGAAAAAAGTGGCCGACAGGCTGGCTGATATTTTTAAAGACAAGCGCGACGAGTTCGAGAAAAAATGGGACGACCTGAAAATTTTTATCGAGTACGGCATGCTCACCGATGATAAATTCTACGACCGGGCGATGAAGTTTTTCCTGTTCAAAAATACCGAAGACAAATATTTCACCTTTGAAGAATATGAAAAACTGATAAAAGACAGCCAGACAGACAAGGACAAAAAACTGGTTTATCTTTACACCACCAACAAGGAAGAACAATATACTTTTGTTGAAGAAGCGCGCGGCAAAGGTTACGATGTACTGGTTCTCGACGATGTGCTGGCTCCTCACCTCATCAGCCGGTTTGAACAGAAAGATTCCGACAAACAGTTTGTACGCGTGGATGCCGATGTGGTGGAAAATCTCATCAAAAAAGAAGATTCATCGAAAGAAGAACTGACCTGGGAGCAAAAACAGGAACTTTCGCCGGTTTTCCAGGCCGTTTGCCCCGAAACCAACAGCCACAATTTTTTGGTTGATTTCCAGGATTTGGGTGAAAACGGAAGTCCGATGGTGATTACCCGCAGCGAGTTTATGCGCCGTATGAAAGACATGAGCGCGGCCCAGGGCGGCATGAATTTTTACGGTGACATGCCCGAAAGCCTGAATCTGGTTATAAATACCGCGCATCCTCTGGTGAAAAAAGTGGTTGAAGCCAAAGACAAAAAGTTAGGCAAATCGCTGGAAAAACTGGCTACTGATATTGAAGCCAAAAAAGCAGAAATCAGCGAGCTGGAAAAAGCAAAAGAAGGCAAAAAAGAGGAAGAAGTTCCGCAGGCCGAAAAAGAAAAACTGGAAAGCCTAAACAGCGAACTGGCCAAACTGGAAGAAAACAAACGGGAAAAACTCACCGGTTTTGGCAAAAACAACAAACTGGCCAAACAGTTGGTTGACCTTGCACTTTTAGCCAACAACATGCTAAAAGGGGCTGATTTGGATAAGTTTGTAAAACGAAGTGTGGAACTGATTAAATAGCTGAAGTTTATTCGAAATCGAGTTTAAACCGTTGTTTCAATAACTCCAGTTTCGGATTTTTTTTCAGCATTTCCATGTATTTTTCCGAATCGGAATAGATAACTTTTTCCCTTTCGGTTTCGGAAATACGTGTTACCAGTTGAATTTTTGAATTTTTCAACTCTTTACGAAGCCAGGAAACCAACTCGGGTTTGATGGAATTGATGAGGTCATCCTGAACCGAATTATCGATATCGAGCACGAGTTGGTAATCCTGTTCCACCTGGGGTATCCGTGATAATGTGGACTGAAGATTGGGCCGATTGCTGAGTTTGGTCACAAATTCATCCCATTTCCCTTTAAGGGCTTCCGGTGTAAAATCTTTGACTTCACCTGCCCGCGTGTAAATCTCGTGTTGTTCTTTGGCCGAAAGTTTTTCTTCGCTGAATTTTCCGGCCAGGGCATCTTTAATCGATGGGCCTTTGGCTTCGCTCGAACGTTTTCTTACCGTTTTCCTTACCGGAATTGGTTTCTGTGGTGCAGAGTGTCTGGAATCCGTTTTTTGGGGTTCGGTTGCGGGTGTTTCAGAAAAAATGGGTTGCAGTATATCCTCATGCTCCTCGCCGTCAGCTATTTTTTTTTTAAGGTTAGCTGGGCTATCCGCACAAGGGCCAGTTCAACCAACAGCCGTTTGTTTTGGCTGATTTTGTACTGCATGTCACATTCATTACTGATTTCAAGCGCTTTCAGTAAAAAATCGCTGTTGCAAACCGAAGCCTGTACTTTGTAGCGTTCCTTAATTTCGCCGCCCACTTCGAGCAATTGTACGGTAACCGTGTCTTTGCACACCAGCAGATTGCGCAGGTGGCTGCTCAGTCCGGTAATAAAATGGTGCCCGTCAAATCCGTGATTCAGAATATCGTCGAAAATCATCAGCACATCGGGTACTTCATTTTTCAGAAAATGCTCAACCAGTCTGAAATAGTAGTCGTAATCGAGCACATTCAAATTCGATATTACATCCTGATAGGTAATTTCTTTTCCGGAAAAACTGACGATCTGATCGAAAATGGAGAGCGCGTCGCGCATGGCGCCGTCGGCTTTTTGGGCAATAATGTTCAGCGCCTCCTTTTCAATGTTTACACCTTCATTTTGGGCCACATATTCCAGATGACCCGCTATATCTGAAATGCCAATCCGGTTAAAATCGAAAATCTGACACCGCGACAGAATGGTAGGTATAATTTTATGCTTTTCGGTAGTAGCCAGAATAAAAATGGCATGCTTCGGCGGTTCTTCCAGCGTTTTCAGAAATGCGTTAAATGCCTGTGAAGAAAGCATGTGTACCTCGTCGATGATATATACACTGTATTTTCCCACCTGCGGAGGAATCCGAACCTGGTCGATTAATACTCTGATGTCGTCAACCGAATTATTGGAGGCCGCATCCAGTTCGTGAATATTAAATGAACGGCTGGTATTGAAAGCCTTACAGGATTCACACGCGTTGCAGGCTTCCACTTCCGGAGAAAGGTTGGAGCAGTTTATGGTTTTGGCAAAAATGCGCGCACAGGTTGTTTTGCCCACACCGCGCGGACCACAAAACAGGTAAGCATGTGCCAGCTGATTGTTTTTAATGGCATTTTTTAACGTGGTTGTAATGGACGATTGCGCCACCACCGTATCGAATGAATCGGGCCTGTATTTTCGTGCTGATACAATAAAATTTTCCATATTTTTTCTGCGGTCTTTCTCCGTGAGCCAAAGATAAACATTTCTGTTTTTTTTTCGGCAAAACTTATCAACATCGGTTGGTTTTCTGATGCAGCAAAATAAAGTATTCCTGTTTTTTCGTAATTTTACAAAAAAAATCCGGTATGCATATTAAATGGCTGTTTCCGCTTCTATTTCTTCTGGTAGTGACGCCTGCAATGAGCCAGTACAAAACGCTGCACGACTTTAGTGCCCGCACCATTACAGGAGAAATTCTTGATTTTTCAACTTTGAAAGGGAAAAAAGTTTTGATTGTAAATACCGCTACCGAATGTTCGCTTACACCACAATTCAAAAAAATGCAGGAATTGTATGATGAATACGGAGCCTGCAATTTTGAAATCATTGCATTCCCTTCCAACGATTTTGGCAGCCAGGAACCCGGCACCAACGAACAAATTCTGGAATTTTGCACCCAGAAATACGATGTTGGTTTTTTCTTGATGGAAAAAATATCCATTAAAGGCGACGATATGCACCCGGTTTACAAATGGCTGACCAGCAGCGAAGAAAACGGCACGCTCGATGCCAAAGTTATCTGGAATTTTCAAAAATTTCTGATAGATGAAGAAGGACAGGTGATTGAATCGCTTTCGCCCATTACGGGCCCGCAAAACCGGCGGATAATTGAATGGTTGCAGGAATGAATTCTATTACAAAGCTGCCTTGTAAACTTTCAATGCCCTTTCCCGAGCAAACTTATGTTCCACCATGGGTTGCGCGTATTTCACAGTTCCATATTCCGGAACCCATTTTTGGATGTACTCGCCTTTGGGATCGAACTTTTTTTGCTGGCTTTCGGAATTAAAAATGCGGAAATAAGGCGCTGCATCGCAGCCTGTTCCTGCGGCCCATTGCCAGTTGCCGTTGTTGGAGGCCAGTTCATAATCCAGCAGTTTTTCGGCAAAATATGCTTCGCCCCACCGCCAGTCGATGAGCAGGTGCTTGGTTAAAAAACTTGCTGTTACCATACGCACCCGATTGTGCATAAATCCGGTTTCATTGAGTTCGCGCATACCAGCGTCCACCATGGGATAACCGGTTTCCCCATTGCACCAGCGCTCAAACTCTATTTCGTTGTTGCGCCACTGGATAAAATCATATTTTGGTTTAAATGCCTTGTCAACCACCTGTGGGAAATGCCACAAAATGGTACTGAAAAAATTCCTCCAGGTGAGTTCATTTAAAAAAGTTTCCGACCAATCCACCGCTTTTTGGGTGAGTTCGCGAATACTCACTGTTCCAAACCGCAAATGAACACCCAGCCGGGTGGTTCCTTCAACGGCAGGAAAATCTCTTGTTTTACTGTAATTTCGAATAATTTCTTCTGAAATTTCGGGTTGAGGAACTGAAATTGAACTTTTTTCAAAACCCAGTTCTTTTAGTTTAGGAAAAGGAAACGGTTTGGTTTTTATAAAGTTCTCCATCTTCTTTTCGGATGGAAAAAACTGAATTTCAGCCTCATTCAAAATCTGTTTCCACTTTTTGCTGTAAGGCGTAAAAACGGTGTAAGGTGTGCCGTCGTCTTTTACCACTTCGTTTTCCCCGAAAATCACATGGTCTTTATACAGATTAAATGCTATGCCTTTCTTTTCCAATAACTCCCCTACTTCATTATCGCGTTCTTTTGCATAAGGCTCGTAATCTTTGCTGGCAAATACAGATTGAATTTGATATTGACCGGTTAGTTCCCGAAATGCATCGGAAGGTTTTGTGCGAAAAATTTTCAGCGAGCTGCCAAATTTTTCCAGTTCCGTTTTCATTTTCTGAATTTCAGCATAAATAAAAGAAACGCGGGCATCGGTTTTTGAACTCAACCTGTTCAGGATTTCGGTATCGAAAATAAAAACCGGCAACACCGGCAATCCAGAATTCAATGCCTGAAAAAGCGCGTGGTTATCGTGCAATCGCAAGTCGCGGCGAAACCAGAAAACATGTATTTTTTCTCTCATGAAGTTTCTCTAATTATCTTGAGGCACTTGCAGCGACTGTAGCAGAAGATACTGCCACAGAAACGGCAACAGCCTGTGCAGCTGCAACAGCGGCACTTACTGCTTCCGAAACATGGTTCTCTTCCATCATTTGTTTCAGTTTTTTGCCGGCAATTTTCCGTTTATCTTTATCCGGAACAACTCTTTTCAGCAATCCGCATGGTTTGATAAGGGTTAACAGCATAATTTCCTCCTCGTTACCGGTTCCCTGAAGAATCTGATTTTCGACATCGGACTGTAGCTTAATAACAGCCTGTTTATTCAAAAGAAACGACCTTTTCCACCGGAAAAACAAAAACCGTTTTTCTTCCAAACGAATCATTCGCTTTTGCACCAGGCCCGATTCAATTTTGCGGCGAATGTGTTTAAACGAAAAATTAAATTTATGAATCCACCGGCTAACCTTGTAAGGTTTCTTCGCTTCTTTCATCTTGTCAAGCATAAACCTGTGCAGCGAATTTTTACTGTTCAAACCAAGAATCTTCACCCGCTTGTCTTCAACGGCAATGTTTTTCTCCAGAACCAGTTCAAGAATCAAAGCGCCGATGGAAGCATAATTAAACGCGGTACCGGCAGAGAATAAAATCCCTCCTTTTTGCGGATGGACAGAAAGCAAATACAGTTTTTCGGAAAGCGACGTTGATTTTTCCATTTTTATAAACGTATGATTTTTTCTTTCTTTACATGTACATAAATACCGGTTGAAGTTACAAAGAATCCGGTGAATATTAAAAATTTACGAAAAGTATGAAACGGGCATGTAAAATATTTACTCTCAATACGATCATTAAAACTCATGCGAGTTCAATATAATACCATTAAAAACAAACAATTTTTATTAAATGAAAAAAGGATTTGCAAGCGATAACAACTCGGGGGTGCACCCGGCCATCCTGAAGGCGATGAGCGAAGCCAATCACGGACATGTGAAAGGATACGGCGACGACCCGTTTACCCAAAAAGCCATCGGTGCTTTTAAAGAAAAATTCGGGCAGGAAACCGAGGTATTTTTTGTGTTTAACGGAACCGGGGCTAATGTTTTGGGACTTTCCACAGTTACCCGAAGTTTCCATTCCATCATTTGTGCCGAAACCGCCCACATTGAAGAAGATGAGTGCGGTGCGCCTGAAAAATTTACCGGGTGCAAACTGCTTCCGGTGGAGCCGGTAAACGGGAAACTCACACCGGAAAGGATTCAGCACCACCTGAAAGGATTTGATTTTGAGCACCATTCGCAGCCGCGGGTGATTTCCATCTCGCAGGTAACCGAAATGGGAACCGTTTATCAGCCGGAAGAGATTCGGGCACTTGCCGGTTTGGCCCACCGGAACAACATGCTGCTGCACATGGACGGCGCCCGGATTGCCAATGCCGCCGTTTCGCTGAACCTGGAATTCAAAACATTCACCAAAGACTGCGGCGTGGATGTGCTTTCGTTTGGCGGCACCAAAAACGGTATGATGATGGGCGAAACGGTGCTGTTTTTCAATCCGGAGTTGACCAATTATACCAAATACCTGCGCAAACAAAGCATGCAGCTTTATTCTAAAATGCGGTTTGTGGGCGCACAGTTTCTGTCTTATTTCGAAAACGATTTGTGGAAAGAAACGGCCACCCATGCCAATAAAATGGCCAAGCTGCTGGAAGCTGAAACCTCTAAAATTCCGGAAATAAAAATCACCCAGCCGGTGGAAGCCAACGGGGTTTTTGCCGAAGTACCGCCGGAAATAATTAAACCGTTGCAGCAAAAATTTTTCTTTTATATGTGGAACGAAAAACGATCGGAAGTGCGCTGGATGACCTCGTTTGACACAACGGAAGAAGAAATTTACGAGTTTATAGAGTTGATAAAAAAACTAATTGAAAAAAGTTCCAATTAATCATTTATGCGTTTATTCACTTACTATCCAAGCAATCCGCGTAAGTTGGACCCGGAAATGGAAAAACGAATATTTTTCCACAGTCTGGTACTTCCAACAGCGTTTGTGCTTCTGTTTTGGATGGTAGAAATCATTGAGGTGAGCACCTCGCTGAGTTTCGTAAAACTTGGCGTTTACCCGCTGCACTGGAAAGGGTTACCCGGTATTTTGTTTTCGCCGTTTATTCACTCCAGTTTTAACCACCTGATTTCCAACTCCATTCCCTTTTTCATACTGATGGTTATGCTCATCTATTATTACCGGCGCATTTCGTACCAGATATTTTTTCTGCTTTACTTTTTATCGGGGCTGCTGGTTTGGTTTGCCGGACGCGAAGCCTGGCATATCGGCGCCAGTGGGGTGGTTTACGCCATGGCTTCCTTTCATTTTGTGAGCGGTGTAATTCGTAACGACGTTCGGTTGCTTACATTTTCGGTGGTTGTGGTTTTTCTTTACGGTGGGTTAATCTGGGGCATTTTCCCCATCGACCCGAAAATTTCGTGGGAAGGCCACTTGTGGGGCGCGGTTTCGGGTGTGGTACTGGCTTTTTATTACCGAAACTACATTATTCGTCGCGATAAATTTGACTGGGAAGAAGAAGAAGATGAAGAAATAGCTGATATTGAAGAAGAGGAACAGAAACAAAATGTAGCAAATGACAAAAAAGGGATATCTTCGGAAAATGAACCGGCAAATCAAAAACAAAACAAAGGAAATCCCTTTTACACCAATTACAAACCCGGAAACACAAGTCATACCGGTGATTTTTAAAAGTTGCCGTATGCCGTAATTCAGAATTAATGTTTAGAGAATACCTTTCCGAATAATTATGTAACAGCCTTGCAGAAAGCAAAAAAGAACAACATTAACCTTCCTGCGTTACTCCTACCGTTAGAATGAAAAAAAACGAACATTCCTGTTTTTTAAAACTCAGGCGTGAAAAAAACGCGCCGAATAGTTATTTTTGGACACTTTAACAGCAATAACCAATGGCATTAACAACAGAAAATATATTACTGATTGGTTCCATTTTACTGTTTATTTCGCTTCTTGCGGGAAAAACTTCCAATAAATTCGGGGTTCCTGTTCTCATTTTATTCATTACCATTGGCATGCTTGCCGGCTCGGAAGGAATTGGCGGCATTTATTTCGACAACCCCAAAACAGCCCAGTTTATTGGGATTGTAGCATTAAATTTCATTCTTTTTTCCGGTGGGCTCGATACCGACTGGCAATCGGTGAAGCCTGTGCT
>Ga0334901_1002094_pt1 | contig 17933 bp, 16 predicted proteins | sample GraSluR3_MG_3_FD_207216 | JGI IMG/M metagenome (GOLD analysis project Ga0334901, IMG submission 207216) | Sludge microbial communities from methane-producing bioreactor in Wageningen University, Netherlands - Granular Sludge_15_08-R3 | ecosystem: Engineered > Bioreactor > Anaerobic >... | reverse complement strand
TGAAGTAAACGATTTTCTTGATCAGATTATCAAGGATTATGAAGCTCTGATTCGTGAAAAAAAGGATCTTGAGCAAAAAATTAAGAATTCGGATGAGAAACTGAGCCACTTCTCCAATATCGAAACGACTTTAAACAAAAGTATCCTTGTAGCTCAGGAAACGGCAGAGGAAGTTAAGCAAAACGCGAATAAAGAGGCTAAGCTGATTGTGATGGAGGCAAAGAAAAACGCAGATCGGATCATTAATGAAGCTCTGGAAAAATCGCGCAAAGTCACTTTGAATATTGAAGAATTGAAAAAAGAAGCGAATGTATATCGGACTCGTTTCCAAATGCTGATTGAGGCACAGCTTGAATTGCTTAAAAGCGACGATTGGAAGAGTATGTCCGCGGGAAATGACGACGATAACGAAGAAAATTCGCAAAAAGACGGAATGATTCAGTCACAAGCTTGACGCAAGGCATTTGATTGCATATACTGTCTTACATAAACATTGTTGAGGTCAAGAATCCTAAGATATCGTGGCAATTATATTATTGGCTATTTCTATGAGAGGGAAAGTACTCATTGCAAGGTCACAAAGCGAGCCGGGAGAAGGTGCGAGCCCAGCGCGGACGGCAATGAAGAAAATCACCCTTGAGTTTGGTTCTGAACGCACGGCACTGCCGCGTTAGTAAGATCCGACGTTGATTCGCGTTAAGATAATCATGAGTGGCAGACTTTGTCTGTTATTAGGGTGGTACCGCGGTCCTTCCGTCCCTTTGGGATGTAAGGGCCTTTTTATATAGGGTGTAAAAAAGAAAAACAGAAAGACGATGGAGGCGTTCTACATGGAATACAAGAAGACACTACTGATGCCGAAAACAAATTTCAAAATGCGCGGCAGTCTTCCGACCAAAGAGCCACAAATGCAGGAACAGTGGGATCACGATCATATTTATGAACAATCTTTAAAGGTGAACGAAGGGAAACCAACATTTATTCTGCACGATGGGCCTCCTTACGCAAACGGCAATATCCACATTGGACATGCTGAAAATAAGGTGTTGAAAGACATTATCACTCGGTTTAAGTCAATGACCGGTTATAAAGCTTATTACGTTCCCGGCTGGGATACGCACGGATTGCCGATCGAACAGCAGCTAGCCAAGAAGGGCATTGACCGCAAAAAGATGTCGGTTGCTGAACTTCGCGAAAAGTGCAAAGAATATGCGCTTGGACAGGTAGAACATCAAAAGAAGCAATTTAAAAGACTGGGTGTTCGCGGAGACTGGGATCATCCATATCTGACCTTGCATAAAGAATATGAAGCAGAACAGATCGAAGTCTTTGGTGAGATGGCAAAGAAGGGCTATATCTATAAAGATAAAAAAACTGTTTATTGGTCTCCTTCCTCTGAATCCGCGCTTGCCGAAGCTGAAATTGAATACAAGGATGTCAAATCTTATTCCATTTATGTTGCTTTTCATGTAACTGATGGAAAAGGTGTTCTGAATCCAGATGAAGAGGTCATTATCTGGACAACAACTCCATGGACGATGCCGGCAAACCTTGCTATTGCTGTCAATCCAAAATTTGAGTACAGTGTCGTTCACGTTGCGGATCATAAATATGTCGTTGCAGCTGACTTAGTTGAATCACTGACAAAGACGTTCGACTGGGAAAATCCTCAAGTGCTGCGCACGGTCAGCGGCAAGGATTTGGAAAATGTCGTTTGCCGCCATCCGTTCTATGATCGTCCTTCATTAATGATTCTCGGCGATCATGTGACCCTGGATGCAGGTACCGGCTGCGTGCATACTGCCCCAGGTTTTGGTGCTGATGACTTTTATGTCGGCAAAAAATATGGATTGGATATTCTTTGTCCTGTTGATGATCGCGGCTGCATGACTGAAGAAGCACCTGGATTTGAAGGTATGTTCTATGAGAAAGCAAATGAGCCTGTCATTGAAAAGTTAAAAGAAGTCGGCGCACTGCTCAAGGTCGGCACGTTCACTCACTCCTACCCACATGATTGGCGAACCAAAAAACCGGTCATCTGGAGAGCGACAAAACAATGGTTTGCATCAATTAAGGCTTTTCGCGACGATATTTTAAAAGCGATTCACGAAGTGCATTGGGTTCCGTCATGGGGCGATGTACGCATGACGAATATGATCAAAGACCGTGAAGACTGGTGTATCTCGCGACAGCGCGCTTGGGGCGTTCCGATCCCTGTATTCTATGGCGAAGACGGCGAACCGATCATCACTGATGAAACCACTCAGCACATTGCCGATCTGTTCCGTGAACATGGATCGAACATTTGGTTTCAATGGGATGCGAAGGAATTGCTGCCGGAAGGATTTACATCGGAACACAGCCCGAACGGCATCTTCAAGAAGGAGACAGACATCATGGATGTTTGGTTCGATTCCGGCTCATCGCACCAAGGTGTCCTGACAACGCGTGAAGGATTGCGTCGTCCTGCAGACATGTATCTTGAAGGATCCGATCAATATCGCGGCTGGTTCAATTCTTCATTGGCTACATCGGTTGCTGTTACCGGTCATGCACCTTACAAGCAAGTGCTCAGCCACGGGTTCACTCTTGATGGCAAAGGACTGAAAATGAGCAAATCCGTAGGAAACGTCATTGATCCAATGAAAGTGATGCAGCAATATGGAGCGGATATTATTCGTCTTTGGGTAGCTTCGGTTGATTATCAAGCCGATGCCAGAGTATCAAATGAGATTCTTGGTCAAGTGGCAGAAGTTTATCGCAAGATCCGCAACACCGTTCGTTTTATGCTTGGCAACCTGAGTGATTTTACCGTCGATAAAGTAGTTCCTACACAAGATATGCCGGAACTTGAGCAATATATGCTTGTAAAACTGAATCACTTTACCGAAACGTGCCTGAAAAATTATGAGGAATATCAATTCTTGAATGTGTACAAAGCTCTTCAGAATTATTGTTCGCTTGATTTGAGTGCATTTTATATGGATATCGCAAAAGACGCGCTCTACGTTCAACCTAAAGATTCGTTAGTTCGCCGTTCAGCACAAACAGTTCTTTATAAGACGGTTGTAGCGCTTACCAAATTACTGTCGCCGATCATTCCGCATACTGCGGAAGAAATCTGGCAACACATTCCTGGTGCGAATGAAGCTTCTCATTATGTACAGCTTACCGAGATGCCGAAGCTGGAGAAAATTGCTGATGCAGAAGCACTCGAACAGAAATGGGCATCGCTGGTGGCGGTGCGCGACGATGTGCTCAAATCGCTGGAAAAAGCGCGCGATGCTAAGCTGATCGGAAAATCACTGGAGGCTTCCGTAACGCTTTATGTAAAACCGGAAACAGCGTTCCTAAAAAATGTTACTGACCTTGACAAACTTCTGATCGTCTCACAGGTATCCGTTGTAGAAAATGAAACGATTCCGGAAGCAGCGGATCACTATACGCGGCTTGCTGTTCTTGTGACTGCTGCCGAAGGAGAAAAATGTGAACGCTGCTGGGCAATTTTGCCATCGGTTGGTGAAGACAAAGAACATCCGACTTTATGTAGCCATTGTGCGGAAACCGTTCGCCATGATTATGCCGGCGTAACGCTTGACTGAGTAACACTGCTCGGCTTTTGATGATCGTGTTCATGGTTCATTAAGAAAATCATTCCCAATCCACGTAAATATTACGCGGTCTAAAAATCCTCCTTTATCCCACACTAAGGAATGTGCGCGGATGCAAAGGGGGATTTTTTATAGATGTGGGGTTACAGAAAAATAAGAAAAAGATTGCTCGATCGAAAACAGGAACTGGAACAGAAGTTAAATCATGATATGGAGACTGCTGCCGAACTTGGTTCAGTTTCAGATATTGCTTCCGGAGAGCTGTCTGCTTATGACAACCACCCGGCTGAATCGGCGACGCAGCTTTATGATCGGGAAAAGGACCTGGCATTTCACAAGCTGGAGCAAAAAGAATATGAAGAGATTAATCATGCTTTAGAGAAAATCCACAATGGCACATATGGATACGACGAGAAAACCGGCGAGAAAATACCCCGCGCACGGTTAAACGCTTTACCGACAGCACGTACGGTGGCAAGCCATTCGGATGTTGTTCACAACAGATCAGTGCGTCCTGTTGAAGAATCAGTGATTATGGATTTAGAAAAACAGGGAGCAACTGATTTTGAGAGCGACGGATATAATGAGCAGAACGCCTTTGACATCGTCTCTCAATACAATGATCAGGAAGGCGTCTTTGAAGATGCGCCGTATTGCGATGACGAGGAAGGTATTGGATTTGTCGAAGAACTGGAAGCTTTTGCGGCTACAGATATTAATGGTTTTTCCGGAGACGATGAAATTCAAATTATGAAAAATCATCATTCTGATGATTGGTCGGCAAAGAATGCGGATGAGGATCTGAATCCGACTGAGCGATAATTCAGATTGCAGCAGCAGACCAAAGGGTCTCTGCTGCGTACATATATCTTTTAAACAATCTATGCTAAAATTTAGGGTAAACTAGGAAAAATTTAATTCTGCACGATTGGTGCAGAAAACAACGCGTTTTGGAGGAACTTATTCATGATTTATTACGCACTTGCATTCATTGTTTTACTCATCGACCAGCTTTCAAAATGGCTTGTCGTACATAATATGGCAATTGGTCAAAGCACGCCGATTGTTCCCGGCTTTTTCTACCTGACGTCAATTCGTAATAACGGAGCAGCATGGAGCATTTTGGAAGGACAATTTGTTTTCTTTTTCATTATCACCATTGTTGTCTTGGCTGTCGTTGTGTACTACATGCAGAAATTGGGCAGAAAGCAGCCAATCTTAGGTACATCACTGGGATTGATTATCGGCGGGACGCTTGGAAATTTTATCGATCGGCTGTTTCGCGGTGAAGTCGTCGATTTTATTCACGTCTATATTGTCCGTTATAATTTTCCGGTTTTTAACCTTGCGGATTCCTCGCTTTTTATCGGTGTCGTTCTGCTCATCATTTACTTGTTTCTCGACGGGAAGAAGGAACATTAATGCCTGATATCATGCGGTCAGTTGAAGGAAAGGATGAAGGCAAAAGGATTGACAGTTGGGTGAGCGATGAGATTGCAAACGAATCAAGGAGCAGAATTCAGCAGCTCATCAAGGATGGGCATATAGTGGTCAATGGCAAAGCAGTCAAAACGAGTTATCGGATGAAGACAGATGACCAAGTTTCTGTACACTTGCCGGAACCTGAACCGCTTGATGTTGTGCCTGAAGACATTCCACTTGATATAGTTTATGAGGATTCTTCGGTAATTGTTGTTAACAAACCAAGAGGGATGGTCGTTCATCCGGCACCGGGGCATATGAGCGGCACTTTAGTTAACGCTCTGCTTAGTCACTGTCATGATTTATCAGGTATTAATGGCGTGATGCGTCCCGGAATTGTACACCGCATTGATATGGAGACCTCAGGGCTGTTAATGGTCGCGAAGACGGATGAGGCACACCGGTCGCTCGCTGCACAGTTAAAAGATAAGACAACAAAGCGTATGTATTTAGCAATTGTTCATGGGAGCCTTCCGCATGATGAAGGAACCATTGATGCGCCCATTGGCCGAGCTGATAAAGATCGAAAGAAAATGGCCGTAACAGATAAGAACAGCAAGCATGCAGTGACCCATTTTAAAGTACTTGAGCGATTTGCAAAATACACGTATGTCGCATGCAGACTTGAAACGGGCCGCACACACCAGATTCGTGTCCACATGGCTTACATTGGGCATCCACTTGCCGGCGATCCTAAATATGGGCCACGAAAAACGCTGCCCATTGAAGGACAAGCTCTTCATGCCGCAGAACTTGGTTTCAGCCATCCGGTCACACATGAATTCATGCTTTTTCAAGCACCGCTTCCTGGCGATATGAAGAAACTACTTGAAGATCTTCGAGCAGGCAGATATATGTAAAAAAATATTTTCATTAAACAAAGCAAAATGCTCATTGTGCATTGACAAATCATCTCTCATTTGGCATACTTGCAATAGCTTAAATGAACTGAATGATTTCCTTTTAATTTTAGTCCCGAGAGACTAAGAAGGGTGATGATTGTCAATGACTATTGGCAACACTGCGGTCTCTTGCTCTAAACGGCAAGACTTTTTTTATGCCGTCAGCAAGAAAACATTTAAAAGCAATTTCGCGAATGACCGCACGCAGACGGCGGGTGATGAACTTTTGGAAGAGAAAGAAATATTGGACGAAAAGGCGATCGCACGAGCACTGACTCGACTTGCGCACGAAGTGATTGAACGCAATGAAGGTGTGGATTCGGTAGTTCTTGTCGGAATTAAGACAAGGGGTATTTATTTAGCCAAACGTCTAAGCGAACGCATCAAAAAAATTGAAAAAAAGGAAGTTGCCGTCGGTGAGTTGGACATTACGCTCTATCGCGACGACTTAAAGAAGAAATCAAATGATCCGGAACTGATTGGAAGCATTCTTCCGATGTCGATTGAGTCAAAGACAGTGATCTTGGTCGACGATGTCCTTTACACGGGTCGAACCATACGAGCGGCTATGGATGCTTTGATGGATCTTGGCCGTCCTCAACGCATTCAATTGGCGGTACTGATTGATCGCGGTCATCGTGAATTGCCGATTCGTCCCGATTATATTGGAAAAAATGTTCCTACTTCTAAAGAAGAAGAAATTGCAGTCCAGCTGACCGAAGTGGACAGCAAGGACACAGTAACGATTCGAGCGACAAGTTAATAATTTGAAACAGAACGTTGAACACCTTTTAAAGGCAGTCCAGAGAGACTGATAAAGAGTGATTGAGCGCAATACGGCTTTTTTTGCAAAACCTCTTTGTCAGATTTTTGATGAAGAGGTTTTTTGTATGCCTATAAGGGCTTATTGGATCAGAATTTGTTTGCAAAAAGTTTATGCAGCGCAATTAGGCGCACATTAAAGACTAGAGGGGGATTTTCAGATGGCTAATCTGCTTAGTTTGAATGATCTTTCAACAACGGAGATCAATTCAATTTTGGACCGTGCGCAGCAAATACATGAGATGAATGATGAGGGATGGGCTGCACCGAATCATACTTTGGTTGCCAATCTGTTTTACGAACCAAGCACGCGCACACGCTTCAGTTTTGAAACAGCTGAAAAGAGGCTGGGCTATCAGGTCCTTAATTTCAGCAGCAATACATCAAGCGCACTAAAAGGTGAAACCCTTTATGATACGGTACGCACGATGGAATCGCTTGGAGCAAAAGCAGTCGTTATTCGCCACCAGGAGCTGGGCTACTATAAGGCGCTTGGTAACATTGATCTCTCGATTCTTAATGCAGGAGACGGGGCAGGAGACCATCCCACACAAGCCTTGCTGGATCTTTTAACTCTGCGACAGGAATTTATGATGCTGCGAGGTTTAACCGTTGCGATCATCGGCGACTTGCGCTACAGCAGAGTTGCAAAATCGGATGCAGAAGTATTGAATCGAATGGGATGCCGAGTGCTGCTCTCCGGACCGGCTGAATGGCAGAATGAATTACTTCCGGGCACGTATGTGACAGTCGATGAAGCGATTGAAGAGGCGGATGCCGTAATCATGCTTCGCATTCAGCATGAACGTCATGAACAAGCCATGAAAATGACAAGAGAAGACTACCATGAACGATACGGACTGACTATGGAACGCACTCTGAGAATGAAACAGGGAAGCATTATCATGCACCCCGGTCCAATTAATCGCGGCGTGGAATTGGACGATGAACTGGTTGAGAGTGAACGTTCCCGGTACTTCAAACAAATCAAAAACGGTGTCTTTGCACGGATGGCTGCATTGGAATGGGCAATCAGTACTGAAGCTAAGGTGCTTGTTGAACCAGTTGCTGAAAAAATGTGATGTACTAAATTTTCGCAAACAAATGGGATTGTGCCCATTTGATATAAAGGAGTGGCAATCAATTGAAAAGACAGCTGATATTGGAAAACGGAGCAGCATTTGTCGGTGAGGGATTCGGCAGCAGCTCCGAGATGAAGGGTGAGGTCGTCTTTAATACAGGAATGACCGGTTACCAAGAATTGATTACCGATCCGTCTTATTGTGGACAAATTGTCACAATGACTTATCCGCTAATTGGAAACTATGGAATTAATCGTTCAGATAATGAATCCGGTCGTCCCAGCATTTCAGGGTTGATCGTTAAGGAAGTCGCAAAAACACCTTCTCATTGGCAAAAAGAAAAAACGCTCAGTGAATGGCTGAACGAATACGATGTTCCGGGGATCGAAGGAATTGACACACGCAAGCTCACCAAAATTATTCGTGAATACGGGACATTGCGCGGAAAGATTGTATCTGCTGATGCCGATCCGGCTAAGGTTGCTGCAGAGCTCAAGCAATGGCCGCTTCCTACCGATCAGATCAGCCGAGTATCAACGAAATCCGCTTATGTCACACCGGGTTCAGGACCGCGTGTGGTGCTGGTCGACTTTGGTGCGAAACAAGGTATTCTTCGTGAATGTATTAAAAGAAACTTTGATGTTGTCATCGTTCCTTATCAAACAACGGCAGACGATATTCTGAAACTTCGCCCGGACGGCGTCTTGCTGAGTAACGGACCTGGGGATCCTAAAGAAGTGCCAGATGCGGTAGAGGCAGTTCGGAAAATTCTCGGGAAGGTTCCTGTTTTCGGCATTTGCCTTGGTCATCAGCTATTCGCACTTGCTTCGGGAGCTAATACAGTTAAAATGCGCTTTGGACACCGCGGCGTTAATCACCCAGTGAAAAATCTAAGATCAGGAAAGTTTGTCATTACTTCACAAAATCATGGCTTCACAGTGGAAAAAGAATCACTGAACGGTACAGATCTGGAAATTACTCATGTAGCGATTAATGATGGAACAATAGAAGGTTTGCGTCACACGAAGTATCCGGCGTTCAGTGTTCAGTATCATCCGGAAGCTTCCCCGGGACCGGATGACAGTCAGGATCTTTTTGATGAATTTCTCAGCATGATGGAAACGAACAAGAAAGAGGGTGCAGAGCTTGCCTAAGCGCACAGATATTAAGAAAGTATTAGTCATCGGTTCAGGACCGATTATCATTGGTCAAGCAGCGGAATTTGATTATTCCGGCACGCAGGCTTGCCAATCCTTGCGAGAAGAAGGCTATGAAGTCGTTCTTGTCAACTCCAATCCGGCAACAATCATGACGGATACCGATATTGCAGATCGCGTATATATTGAACCTTTGACCGTTGAATTTGTCAGCAAGATTATTCGTAAAGAGCATCCGGACGGCCTGCTTGCAACATTAGGCGGTCAAACCGGCTTGAATCTTGCGGTGCAGCTGCATCAATCAGGTGTACTGGATGAGTTGAACGTTCAATTTCTTGGAACAAACCTCGATAGTATTGAACAGGCCGAGGACCGTGAGAAATTCCGTAACTTGATGATTGAACTTGGCGAGCCTGTTCCTCCAAGCGAAATTGTTACCAGTTTGGAAGAGGCGCGTACTTTTGTTAAAAAAGTGGGCTTGCCGGTTATTATTCGTCCAGCGTTCACTTTGGGCGGAACAGGCGGAGGAATTGCCTCAACGGACGAAGAACTGGACACGATAGCAGAAAATGGATTGAAGCTAAGTCCAGTAACTCAAGTATTGATTGAAAAGAGTATTGCCGGTTTCAAGGAAATTGAATTCGAAGTGATGCGTGATGCCAATGACGGCGCAATCTCAGTCTGTCACATGGAGAATATTGATCCGGTTGGCATTCACACCGGTGACTCAATCGTTACTGCTCCTTGTCAGACATTAAGTGATCGTGATCTGCAGCACCTTAGAAGTGTATCGTTGAAGATTGTGCGTGCGTTAAAGATTGAAGGCGGCTGCAATGTGCAGCTTGCTCAGGACCCGCATAGTGATCGTTATTTTATCATCGAAGTTAATCCGCGTGTCAGTCGATCATCGGCACTTGCCTCGAAAGCAACAGGGTATCCGATTGCTAAAGTAGCGGCAAAAATTGCTGTCGGTTATCATTTGGATGAAATTAAGAACGCCGTAACGGGTACAACATATGCCAGCTTCGAACCGACGCTGGATTATGTTGTAACGAAAATCCCGCGTTGGCCATTTGATAAATTCGATGATGCCAAACGGACGCTTGGTACGCAGATGAAAGCAACCGGTGAGGTTTTGGCGATGGGCCGTAATTTTGAGGAATCGATTTTAAAAGCAGTTCGCTCACTTGAGAATGGTACCTTGCACTTAGAACTTAAAGAAACTGAAGATATGAGCATGGACGATTTGTTCAATATTATTAAGAAAAAAGATGACCGTCGATTATTCTTGATTGCTGAAACATTGAGACGCGGAGCTGACATTGAAGAAATTTGGGCATGCACGCAGATCGACCGCTTCTTCTTGAACAAAATCGCAAATATCGTAGCGATTGAAGAAGAGCTTGCAGCATCACCAAATAACGAGACTATTCTTCTTAGAGCGAAAAAGCATGGCTTTAGTGACTGGAAAATTGCGCAATGCTGGAAGACAACGGAAAAAGCTGTCTCCGAGTGGCGCAAAGAGATCGGTATTCGGCCTGTTTATAAAATGGTTGATACCTGTGCAGGAGAATTCACCTCGGAAACGCCTTACTACTACAGCAGTTATGAGGATGAGAATGAATCTGTGGTCTCTGAACGTGAGAGCGTCATCGTACTGGGTTCTGGTCCAATCAGAATTGGACAAGGTGTTGAATTCGATTACGCGACCGTGCACGCTGTATGGGCAATTAAGCAACAGGGCTACGAAGCAATCATGATTAACAATAACCCGGAAACCGTGTCGACGGATTTCAGTATCTCGGATAAGCTCTATGTTGAACCATTGACGCTTGAAGATGTCATGCATGTGATCGACTTGGAGAAACCAAAGGGTGTTGTCGTTCAGTTCGGAGGTCAAACAGCAATTAATCTTGCATCAGGGCTTGCAGCAAATGGTGTCAAGATTCTTGGAACAACACTGGATGCGATGGATCAAGCGGAAGATCGTGACCGCTTTGAACAGCTGCTTCTTAAACTCAATGTTGATCATCCCGCAGGCGATACAGCTTTCTCAACGAAGGAAGCTGTAAAGATTGCCAATCGACTTGGCTATCCTGTCCTTGTTCGTCCTTCCTATGTACTCGGCGGACGCGCAATGGAGATTGTTTATAATGAAGCTTCTCTCAAGCACTATATGGATCATGCAGTTCTGATTAATCCGGATCATCCTGTGCTGGTTGACCGTTACCTGATTGGAACGGAAATCGAACTTGATGCCTTGTCTGATGGGGAGAATGTGTACATTCCAGGTATCATGGAACATATTGAACGTGCAGGCGTACATTCAGGAGACTCCATTGCGGTTTATCCGGCGCAGACTTTAAATGCTGAAGTAAAACAAGAGGTTGTCAACACGGCAATCAAAATTGCTCGAGGTCTCAAGGTTGTCGGTATGATGAATATTCAATTTATCATTCACAATAATCATGTATATGTGATTGAAGTAAATCCAAGAGCAAGCCGTACTGTTCCATTTTTGAGCAAAATCACAGGTGTTCCGATGGCAAAAGTTGCGACAAAGCTCATTCTTGGCGAAAAACTAGAAAAACTTGGTTATAAAACCGGTATTCATCCGGAACCTGAGCGCGGCGTCTATGTCAAAGTCCCGGTATTCTCATTCGCCAAACTACGCCGTGTCGATGTGACACTTGGACCGGAAATGAAATCGACCGGAGAAGTCATGGGGCAGGATGTCACGGTAGAGAAGGCACTGTACAAGGGATTACTGGCAAGCGGAATGACGATTCCGGCACATGGATCTGTACTCTTCACCATTGCTGATAAAGACAAGGAAGAGGCGCTTGCACTAGTTAAGCGGTTCTATGATATCGGCTACAATATACTGGCTACTGAAGGCACAGCTGCAATGATTGCAGAACGTAATATTTCAGTCACAACCGTTAACAAGATCGGAGGAGAATCACCGAATCTTCTCGATGTGATCCGCCACGGCGGTGCGCAATTCGTTGTCAACACATTGACAAGAGGTCAGCGTCCCGCTCGAGACGGATTCCGTATTCGCCGTGAATCGGTTGAAAACGGCGTTGTTTGTCTCACATCACTTGACACGACCGAGGCACTCCTTACCGTTCTTGAATCACTCGCTTTCCAAACCGAATGCATGCCGCAGATGGATGATCACTCGACGGTTAAGGAAGGGAGCGGCAACAAAGCAGGTGTTGCTCAATGATGCAGGAAAACATGCGGGTGCTCGCGCATGAAGAAATCGCCGACAGCGTTTACGAGTTAAAGCTGGAAGGTGAGCTGGTTCAGGCAATTACTGAGCCCGGACAATTTGTCCACATAAGGGTTGCAGGTCGTACGCAGACCATTGCGCCGCTTTTGCGACGACCGATCAGCATTAGTTCGGCAGATTCTTCGACAAATACGATAACGTTGATTTATCGAAGCGGTGGATTAGGAACGGGTCTCTTGTCTGAGACCAAGATTGGCGAAAAGGTTGATGTACTTGGACCGCTTGGTCATGGTTTCCCTGTTGACGCGACGCCATCAGGCGGCAAAGCGTTGATGATCGGCGGCGGTGTAGGTGTGCCTCCACTTTATGGGCTTTCGCAGGCATTAATTGCACGGGGAGTACAAGTCACACATGTTCTTGGATTCCGCTCTGCAAAGGATGTCTTTTACCAAACGGAATTTAATAAAATGGGACAGACGATTGTGATGACTGAAGACGGGACAAGCGGGAAGCAGGGCAGAGTCACCGATGTGCTCGATTCAGTTGACTTTGATGTTGCATACGCATGCGGACCGATTCCGATGTTAAGAGCGCTTGAGCAAGCAATTACTGAAAAACCGCTTTTCGTTTCATTGGAACAGCGTATGGGTTGCGGCATCGGCGCATGCATGGCATGTGTTACGCATACAACTGATCCGAATGATGCAAAAGGCTATCGACGTGTTTGCTGCGATGGACCTGTTTTCAAAGCGAGGGAGGTTGAATTATGCTAGAAGTTCAATTGCCCGGGCTAGACTTAAAGAATCCGGTTATGCCGGCCTCCGGATGCTTCGCTTTCGGCGCGGAATACAGCAACTTATATGATCTAGAGGTACTTGGCGCGGTTACGATTAAAGCGGCGACTTTGGTGCCGCGCTTTGGTAATCCGACACCGCGTGTTGCTGAAACTCCGGGAGGTATGCTGAATGCGATCGGTTTGCAGAATCCGGGAGTTAACGAAATCATTCGAAAAGAATTACCTCGATTTGAGGATATTAAGGTTCCGGTCATTGCCAATATTGCGGGCAGCGAGATGGATGATTATGTCTTAACTGCAGAAAAAATGTCAAAGCAATCCGTCGTCAATGCCCTGGAGCTCAATATTTCATGTCCGAATGTAAAACATGGCGGAATCGCTTTTGGCACAGTTCCCGAAGTTGCTGCAGAATTGACAGCAAAGGTAAAAGCCGTTTCGGAAAAGCCGGTTTATGTAAAACTTTCGCCGAATGTCACCGATATTGTCGCTATGGCGAAGGCAGTTGAAGAGGCAGGAGCAGACGGGCTGTCGATGATCAATACGCTGCTCGGTATGCGCATCGATTTGAGAACGCAAAAACCGGTTCTGTCTAATCTAACCGGCGGACTAAGCGGTCCGGCGATCAAACCGGTTGCCATACGCATGATTTATGAAGTCAGCAAAAAAGTATCGATTCCAATCATCGGCATGGGCGGTATTCAAAACGCCGATGATGTCATTGAATTCTTCCTGGCAGGAGCGAGTGCAGTTGCAGTAGGGACGGCTAATTTCGTTGATCCTTTTGTCTGCCCGAAAATTATTAAAGAGCTGCCCGAGAAACTGAATGCAATGGGAGTTTCGGATATAAATGAACTCGTTGGAAGGAGCTGGAAGAAATGAATGAAGAAAAACAGGTGATCGTTGCCTTGGATGTGGCATCAAATGATGAGATGCTGCAGATGCTCAAGAAAATCCATCGTCCCGGCTGCTATGTAAAGGTAGGCATGGAACTTTATCTTCAAAATGGTGCGGATATCGTTCGTATACTTAAATCAGAAGGCTATTCGGTTTTTCTCGATTTGAAATTGCATGACATCCCGCATACGGTTTATCGGGCAATGAAAGGGCTGGCTCGTCTTGGAGCGGATATGATTAATGTCCATGCAGCAGGTGGCGCTGAAATGATGCGCGCAGCTGCTGAAGGACTTGGCGAAGGTGCACAATCCGAACGTCCGATCTGCCTTGCGGTCACACAGTTGACGAGCACTGATCAGACAATGCTTGAAAATGAGTTGTTAATTAAACGGCCGATTGATGAGGTCATCACTCAGTATGCTTCGCTTGCTTATTCTTCCGGAATGGACGGCGTTGTCTGCTCGGCTTGGGAAGCACAAAAGATAAAAAATCAAACATCGGCGGAGTTCCTTGCGGTGACGCCGGGAATTCGATTGACCGATGATGATGCAGGAGATCAAAAGCGTGTCGCGTCTCCTGCACAAGCACGTCACCTTGGAAGCGACTATATCGTTGTCGGCAGAAGCATTACAGCCGCGGCTGATCCTGAAGAGGCTTATCAGCGGGTACTTGATGACTGGAGGAATCAAACATGGAAAACAACAAACTAATTGCACAAGATCTTTTAAAAATAAACGCCGTCGTCTTGAGTCCGGACGATCCGTTTACATGGGCATCCGGTATCAAATCCCCGGTTTATTGCGACAATCGATTAACACTTGCCTATCCCGATGTTCGCAAGGATGTCATTAACGCTTTCGTTGCGCTCATTAAAAAAGATTATCCGGATGCCGAGGTTATCGCCGGAACGGCGACTGCCGGTATCCCCCATGCGGCATTGATTGCTGAGGCGATGGGACTGCCAATGGCTTATATTCGTTCATCAGCTAAATCGCATGGCCGTAAGAAACAAATCGAAGGCATTATTAATCCGGGACAGAAAGTCGTTGTTATTGACGATCTGATTTCAACAGGCGGAAGTGTATTGACTGCAGTTCACGCGGTTGAAGCAGTGGAAGCAGAAGTACTTGGCGTTGCCGCAATTTTTACATATCAATTACCACAAGCAACAATTAATTTTGAAAAAGAAAATGTGCGATTAACTACGCTTACCAATTTTGACACGCTCATTCATTTGGCGGAAGAACAGGGCAAAATCAGTGGCACACAACTTGAACAGCTTAAACTTTGGTACGCAGATCCTACATCAGAAGACTGGCGTGCGCAAAAGAAATAAAATAAGCGGATGAAACATAGAGTTTCGAGAAAGAGCCTTCTTTGAGGAGGTTCTTTTTTTGTTACATGCGGATAATGTGCAGATACGCACGGAAAAATGCGTGATCACGCATCAAGTGTGCGGGTTTTCATCGTGAAAAATAGATTACAATGAAAGAAAAAGAACGGGAGGTACCTAGTGAAACATTTAAAACGGATCCTCATTATGGTTCTCATGCTTACCTTTTATATCTTCGCCTTAAACAACTATATTGGTCTACATTCGTTTATTGACTTTTTTAACAGCATGCTTGCTGCATCCATTATTTTTACACTCTTTTTTTTGTTAATTAACGGCCTAACAATTTACTTTTATCGATCTTGGAGGCAATGCTGGAAATGGATGATCGTCCTGATTTTATCTGCGCTTCCCTATGTTAACTGGCTTTATGTTTATCCATGGACAGCTGCTAAAACGTATCCTTATTTCGTGAATTATCTAGCAGAGCAGGGGCTTTCAACAGCAGACATCACCAGATACAGAGCATTTCCCGATCTGAAAATGGGCGGGTATAATTATGAGGCTTACTTTAAACAGGACAGCAAATATGCGTATAGTTATACCCTTGATGTACATGGATTTCTGATTTTTACTGCTTTTAAAGATAGTGACTTTAGAAATTATAAAGATGCGAAAATTCGCGAAGTCTACAATGAAAAAGAATTCATGCGATTAAAGAAGGATTCGATTACAGAGGCGAAGGATTACAGAAAATGGACAAAAGATCCGGTTTCAAACAGCGTTCAACAACAAAAACGTCGAGAGTCGCAAAAGCATCGGATTGGCTTATATCAGTCTAAGGACATCAATTGAGTGGTTGGACCAAGGAGTGAACATGGGTAAGATTAAATGGCTGCTTTTAGAACATTACGCTCCACATATACTTGCCTCTCATTTCAATGATCATTCTGGAAAGGAATCTTTTATGAAACACTATTTTGAAACGAAGAATATTAAGGTGATCGGTCTTTTTTCTGTTGCAATTTTCTTGTTCTATTTAATTGGCTTTTTGATTGTGGGATTTGATCATTAATATGATCATTGAATATCTGGCCACTTTGTTTAATCTCATTATGTTTACGCTGATTTTTTTGCTCATTACAAGGAAAATAATCATTCGCGGGATCAGTCAAACGCTGTTTTTCTTGGCTTTTCAACTATACGCGTGGATTGCGTTTTGGCTGCTACTGGGCATTGATGCACATCAGCTATGGTTCGGATTATTTGATGCTGACTATGAGCGTAATTTATCGATGATGGTCAATTTGATCCCCTTTCGTACCCTCGTAACTCAGTTTGCCAATTTTCCTTCTGCCTATTATGCGGTACATCAGATTATCGGAAATATTATCGTTCTGACTCCTCTCTGTTTTTTTCTGCTCTATTTTAGACGAATCACGTTTAAACGCGCGTTTCCCATTATGTTCGTTTATTCGCTATCGATTGAGGCACTACAATTCTTATCGGATCTCCTCTTTTTTCAGGCTCGCGCAATGGATATTGATGATGTGATTCTTAACACTTCCGGCGCTGCTCTAGGAATCTCTGGATATTTAGTATATTTAGGGCTGGCCGCACTATCCAGTCATTTCATACGAAAAAAATTGATCAGCCACTATTCATCCAAAAAATTATAGTCTGATTCCTAATTGTGATACCCCTTGGACAACTACCTTCCATTCTTCAATACTTTGACGAAGATAGCCTTGACCCGTATTGGTAATCTCATAATATTTTCTCGTCGGTCCGGACGGTGATTCTTTTTGCGTGACACATGTGTATCCGGTGGCTTTAAGTCGCCGGAGAATGGTGTAGACGGAGCCCTCATAAACATCAGGGAACACTTGGCGCACTGATTTCATCAATTCATAGCCATAAAGTGGTTCATCCTTCAGCTTAAAAAGAATGCACATTTCTAGAATGCCTTTTTTCATCTGAGTATCCATAACTGCTCTCCTTACTCTTTCGTGACGATTGTGTCTGCCAGCATATCATGGAGCGTCTTGTGTTCTTTCGTGAATAATAGAGTGAACAATGAGGCAAGCGGGATAAGCGGAATGGAATTAATCAGTACTTTTCCTAGGAATTCGCGATAAAAAATGGTCCATTTAGATGCTGGTTCTGCGGTTGCAGTGCGTACACGGATGTGCATCAGTTTCTTTCCCAAGGTCTGTCCATGCAGCAGCCAGGTACAGATCAGTGCGTAAAAAAGATAAAAAGCGACTGAAAGGTAGTTAAATGTAATCATTAGTGCGCTAGGCTTTCCGATCGTTCGATTCTCAGTTACTACGTTGTGTCCATCAAAAACTGTTGTTGATGTTTCTTGATAATAGGCAGCTGTTCCACCGTATATGGACACACCCCATGCAGGACTTGCATAGGAAAAGATAAGCATGAAAAGAACAGGGACAGCTATTTTGCTCAAAAGAGAGAATAATAAGGCAGGGAGAACTGCAATCACTGCATCAATCAAAAAGGCACATAGACGTTTGCCAGGATTGGCGATATTCTTATTAATTGTTCGTCCCTGTTGACTTTGCTCATCTCTGAGCAATTGTGCAAGATAGGATGGAG
>Ga0334901_1002093_pt1 | contig 17940 bp, 8 predicted proteins | sample GraSluR3_MG_3_FD_207216 | JGI IMG/M metagenome (GOLD analysis project Ga0334901, IMG submission 207216) | Sludge microbial communities from methane-producing bioreactor in Wageningen University, Netherlands - Granular Sludge_15_08-R3 | ecosystem: Engineered > Bioreactor > Anaerobic > Unclassified... | reverse complement strand
TGCCAATGATGAAAGCCTAAAGGGGCATATCCGTCAAGCATGATTCCATCCCGGCGAATTGTTGTGGATCTCAGTGCTGCTCTGCCAGACGTCTGGATAGAACTGCCAGTGAGGCAAACATATCCACATATTCGACAATGATATCCGGCGGCACGATAATCTTGTGGGGAGTAAAATTCCAGATCGCCTTGATGCCGCTATGAACCATAAGATCCGCAATCAACTGGGCGGAATCCGGCGGGACCGTGATGATGCCAATGTGGATCTTATCTTTGAGGGCTACTGCTGCAATATCCAGGGCTGAGTATACCGGAACGCCATGCACTTTGGTCCCGATTAGTTTGGGGTCATTGTCAAAACCTGCCACAATGGTCAGGCCGCGCTGGGAAAACTCTTGATAGCCCAGAAGTGCGCTGCCCAGATGTCCCACTCCCACCAGTATGCTGGAGGATGTATCCACCCAGTTCAGGAGCTCCTCAATCGCATTTTGCAGCGGCTCCACCTTGTATCCTGTTTTGCACGCACTGATATTTGTAAACGCGATGTCTTTGCGCACCAAAGTCTGATGTATATCCGAAAACACCGAGATCTTGGTGGCAGATACTTCTTTGAGTCCGGCTTTCTTTAGACGTTTTAGTACTTCAAGGTATTGGGGTAGACGTTTGAGGGTCGAAGTAGGGATCTTTTCCATGTAGCCTCCTATTCAATCGGAAATGCATGGATGAAGTTGCTATAGTGCAGGGTGGAAAGGATAGTTCCGATCAGCACCACAAAGACGATGATGATCTTGAAGTAATCCTGCGCTTTGAGCATGCTTACCATGTCGTGGTTGCGGGAAAGATATGCGCTGGCGGCATAAAATTCTTCCCCGATTAGTGTATAATCGCATGTTGTGATAAAAAATGGGATCTGCGTAACTGCATCTGTGGCGGCGATCTGGATCGCTCCCGCGGCATTACCCGTCTCGGTCAGAAGCAGAGCTTCAGCATTGAAGAAACCCATGTAAAAGATCGTGGCCACTCTTTCGCGCACTGTGATGCCGTTTACTCCGGCGCAGAATGGGAATTGGTCGTAACTCACGAAGAAAATGTCGTTTTGATTGAAAGAATCCGGGCGCCCCATCTCGCTATATGAGGTGGAGACGATCTCCTGAGCCAGCGGCAACACCATGTAGTCGCAATGTGGGTTTACCAGCCGGATATCATACTCGGCTGTCTTTTTTGCCACCTGTGCCAGGATCATGAGGCTGGCGATGGTGCAGACATCCCCCAAAGAACCCCAACCAGGCACAAACATCACGGGACGCCCCATCTCTGTGGCGCGGCCGATGGCGTTGTCTATCTCTTCAAGACCCGCGATTGGGCGGATGTAGACCTCTTTGCGCCGGGTGATAAAGATGGCATATACAACCAGGATTACCAGGAGGATGGAGGCAATCAGAGTGAGGGTCTTGGTGCGGTCAAACCACTGCGCTTGTGGCATTAGCCAGTTATCCCCCGCAGGATCCACGTAGATATCGGAGATCGTAAACGCACTCCTGCTATCTGTGCCCAATAGCCGATATTGGTATGTGCGTTGAGCTATGTCTCGATAACCAAGCATTATCCTTCGCCAAGCCTTATCAGACTTTGCCTCTCCGGCTTCCAGATAGGCAGGATGATTCACGATGTAATCGTATTCCGCCTGCAGATACTCCAGCTCATACTGCAGGTCCTGATTCATCGGATCATCAGTAAGCTCATCTTGCAGCTTCTGGATCTCAAGACTGCGCTCTTGCATTTCGGAGGCAAAACCCTCGCGAAACATCGGCACATCAAAGGATACACCCAGAGCGGGATCCACACCGATGCTCAAGCGCTCATCAAAGAGGAAGCTGCGGCTGCCGGGATCATATGCCATTATCGGGCGGAAAATGTAGTCTTCAAAAGCGATGGTGTGTTCATAAGTGCGGGTCAGAGCATTGGCACGAACTCCGGGAGCAAAATCCCAATCCAATTGGGACATGCGTAATACATCAAAGTAAAGTCTTGCCACATCCAGCTCTTCGATGAAGGTATCTTGAGGTTGAAAGCGTCGAAAGTAATCGTTATACAAGATCTGCTGACTTAGCACTTCATCTTCATAATCCTTCTCCGAGAGTAGCTTCACAGCTATCTCGGCATGAAACTCTTTTAGTTGTCGATACTCTTCCGGAAGATCGAGATGGATCACCTTATCCACATACTGCTCATGCAGTTCTGAGATGATCTCACCCCCGGTGGTCTTGAAAACAAATCTCACCCTATCCACGGTGTAAAGCTCGTTTTCGGAGATCTCATAGTTAAGCTTCAGCCGGCGATGGCGTTTGTCCGTATATTCAGCGAGCGTGATGTATGCTAAGGGCTTGCCAAAGGATATGAGGTTTACGTCTCCCTTGTCGTTTGGCTTGTCCATCACCCGATAATCCGGCAATATAGGAAGCTGGGCACTCTCCAGCACCCGGAAGGTCCTGGCCTTCACTGCTGCCTCCTGCTGCTCATAATCCAGATAGCTGAGTACAGCAGTATAATTCTTTATATCACTCTGAAGATCCCCGGTATCCTCACTATGATAGTATACCGCTGAGGCGTGCAGGTTTGGGATCTCAAAGATCATTTGGGCATGGCTCTGCCAGGCTTCAGGCAAATTGCCGTTTGGCTCCATGTGGGATTTCGGAATCAACCAGCCTTGCCAGACGGCGATATCCATCGCTGCAGTGGGCGGGATCCATTCAAAATTGACCTTACCCATATCTGCAATATAGCTACTATGCAGGATAGCCGTGGCATCAGGAGGGTTATCCACGGGAACCACTTCGGAGATCTCAGAAGTGCTGATGATCTGACCCCGCTCATTGACGGCAGCTACAGCGTAATAATAACGTTGGCCTGCTTTGGGAATAGCATAGATGCCTTCCATCTGGGTAAGCTTGAGCGCAGGATAGCTCTTCTCGTCCATCTGCACCTGTTTGGAACGACGGTGAAGATTCCGGTTTTTCAACAAGGCAAAACAAGAATAATCGTTCAAGACGCTAGCCAAAAGATTAGGATCCAGGGGAAATTTCTGATACAGCGGACTTTCTTCGCTTTGGTGCTTTTCCTTTTTCAAGCGGCTTGGAGATGTCTCAAATTCTATTACTGGTTGATCCCCAGTATCATAGTAATACAAATATGGAGCCAGGACACCTAGTCTGGGGTCAACCTCCAGGAAACTGAGTATAAACAGCGAGTCTGCAGAGCTTCCCCGATAGATATTGTATTTTATTATACGGTGTTCTTTATCCAGAGGCTTCCATTTAAGAATCACTCCGGACCCATCATCATCGGGCAAATCGTAGGCACTGAATTCCCGAATGTTATCATCTGTCTTTTGCCTGGCAGCAAGTATTTGTGAAGCGCCAAAGACCATGATTAGAATGCTGATTAAAATAGCTTTTTTCATTACATCCCCGGATCAATAAGGGCAAAGCTGGACGCCGGGCTTGTCCCCCCGACAGGGAATCAGGTAAGATATAGCTACCCGGCGTAAAGCAGTCACCTTACGCCGGGCACTATTATTCATATTACTTGATGATCATTTGGAAGACATCGTTTACCAGGAATTGGATACGACCGATCAAGAGCGAGATACGAGCCATCACAGTGAGGCCGAATGAGGCTCCGAAGCCGATCATCATATACCATTTACCGACGTTGACAAACTTCCCATAGACTCCGGTGTGAGCCTTGGAAAAGAAGAAATACAGCAGCACGGCGATCGTACCGATAAAGATCAGGAACAGATTGAGGGTCTCGATCGGCACCATAGCCTGACGCATCTGCACCAGGATAGCAGCGTGAATGCCCATTGGCACGCCCATACCTACACCCATCATCGAAAAGGCGATCGGGTAGCGGGAAAGCCAGCCCAGCTTACGCGAAAAGCGCAAGAGGTAAAGCATACCCAAAAGGGCAGGGATGATCAGGACAAACTCGTGTTTGATCACGATCGTCTGATACACGTAGGGCACAAACACACGCTCGTATGTGTACACCAAGCCGTATCCGAGCGAAATACCCACAAGCATCTGCTCTGCAGCCTGGTAGAAAGGGTTATCTTTATACAGGAAGGAGAAGATGCACAGAGTGAAAAAAGCTCCAACCAGATTGCTAAATAATTCAAAACTCATTTCATCCTCCTCTTAGTTCTTTGCCGCACGGGCTTTTTGGATGAAGTAACCGATGTTACCCAAGATGATGAACACAATGATCATTATATGAGCAACACTCTGCGCATTCATACCGATGCGGGCAACTTTGAATTTATACAATGTATCCCCGGTGAGGCGATAAAGCTCCTGGTAGAGGGCTTCACCCATCTCTTCCCGAATCTCGGGAGTGACCTGGTCAAGATCTATCACCATTTTTTCTTCTCGCACTTCACCCAGTCTATTGAGGAGGGGAATATGCTCCGGATGCTTTGCGGTGAATGCTGCAAACTGATCCAGAGTAAACTCTGCTTCGGTCTGCGTGGTAATCCGAATTAGTTTTCTGGTAGATTCATCCTCCAGGATCTCACGTCCAAAGGGGCGTCCCGGCAGGATCCTATTGCCATCTTCATCATGGGTAATGCTGTAATCTCTGGCAGGATCACGATAAGCGGCAAAGACATCTACCAGCTTTTCGTATTCGGCTGCACCCTTGAGACCAGAGAGCATACCCACCAATTGTCCGGATTGCAGATAGGGATAGAGGTCGGCAGCCATCACGGCAGTCACACCCACAGCCACGTTCAACCCGTATTTCGGGCGGGCATAGGTGATCCAGGTGGCGCCAGCCACTGATCCGGAAAACTCTACCACGAGATTCATCTCACTGTAGTTGTTGATGCCTCTCATGATCGGCAGGTTCTCCAGCTTACGTCCTTCGGCATCGGTATTCATGGTATTGGCGATGTTGTCTCCCATACCCAAGACCAAGGCAAAGGGCTGAGGCTTGTAACCAAAGTTACAGTAGTCCACACCGCTCTGGATATCCGGGAATTCTTCTTTCACCGTATTGATGGCATACTCAATAATGGGAGCGCCAGCAGGCATCCAGGTAAGTGTAAAAACTTTTACATTACGTTCAAAGGCATGACGCAAGATCGCCACTTCCATGGGGAAAAGCTCCGGCATGGTAGCAGCATCATGATAAAAGCTCATCAGGATAGCGCGATCTTCACGTCCAGCAAAGCTATCGATCATCTGATATAGATTCTCGGTAGGCGGAGTAGTTACGTTATCTGAATCGTAGGGTATCATCAGCGGAATAATAATCGCCAACGCTACCACAATGTAGATCCAGCGGCGGTCGAGTTTCTGCATTCTTTCAAATATCTTCATTTCAAACTCTCCTTGATCAATCACCGCCGCCCAGATAAGAGCGCTCGATTCCGAGTAAGATTTTAAGTGAAGTGGCTACAGAGCCAAGGCCAACGCCAAGCATGATTCCCCGCTTGGAGGCCAGGTTTGGTACGTCCAGAATCCATTGCGAGAACGTGGGCAAGTGACGTGATATCTGCATACCCAAAGGTACCTGAGCCAACATCACCACGATGGCCGCGATCAGGAGCACGGTAGCCTCAGGGCTGCGCGCACGGAACGCTTTGTAGGCTGCTGAGGCCATATAAAACGCCAATAGCGAGAACATCGTCGCACTCATCGGCATCTGTACATTTTCGAACATCCACATAAAGAGTCCGCCCTTTTGAGTTCCGCCGATAAAACCTGCCAGGCAGGTAATGACGAAACTGGCAAAGAAGAAATAGCTATATTGCCATTTCGGGGCTTTTCTCTTGATCTTGGCTGAATGCATCATTGAAAGGGAAAGTACACCCAAAAGCATAGCGAATGAGGACATCGCATAGACCCAGGGCAGGTAGAATTGATTATAGAATACTTCCTGGAGGACGTAGTGCGGACTGAAAGCCCAGGCAACCCATATCAGACCTCCGAGGATTACGATTAATAGTGGTATTGTCTTCTTCATTGAAAACCTCGTTTATTTCTCTGGCAGCAGAAGGGTTAATCCAGTAATCTGGAAGCTGGATAGGACTGCGCCTATGATCACTACAGTGAGGATCACAAACTTGAAATAGTCCTGAGCTTTAAGAGTACCCAACAGCATTGGTTCACGATTCAGGTAAGCACTGGCGGCATACAATTCTTCTCCGATCAGCGTATAGTCGCAGGTGGTGATAAAGAAGGGGATCTGGGTGATAGCGTCGGTTCCGGCAATCTGCACGGCTCCCACAGCGTTTCCAGTCTCCGTCATCAACAGCGCTTCCGCCGCGAAGAATCCCATAAAGAAGTTTGTCGCCATGCGTTCACGGATCATGATTCCATTCACACCTGCCACATAGGCAAACTGCACATTGGTCAGATAGAACACGTTGTTGCGATCATATGTATCCGGGCGTCCCACGGCGTAGTGAGCTTCCCGCACGATTTCCTGGGCGATGGGCATGATGATGTAATCGTAGCATGGCACGATGAGCTTTGTGTCGTATTCCGCGGCGCGTCTGGCGACCAAGCCCAAGATACCCATCGAGGCGATTGTTGCCACATCCGAAATGGATCCATTACCCATGCAATATAGCATCGGACGACCCATCTCAGTGGCGCGGCCAATGGCGTTATCAATCTCTTGCAGACCGGCGATCGGACGGATATACAGATCCTTTCCGCGTTTTGCCAGGTTCACAAAAACCACCACGATCAAGCAGAAGAGGAGGGTGGTGAAGAGCGTGACATACTTATTGTTATCGAACCAGTTTGAGATTGGCTTGTGATAGACGAGTTCACCGTCTATCATTTCCGGCTCGGATTCCACAAAGAGTCCGCGGGCGTCGGTTTTAATAACCTTGAAGGCCTGGCGGCGCATGAAGTCATCATAAGCTGCCAGCACATGCTTGATGCGTGAGCGATTGCTTGATTGATCAAATGCTTCCAGTACCACAGGGTTTTCGGTATAGCTGCGAAGAATTGCCTCTTGCGAAGCGATCTCACTGTCGATCTCTGCCAGGGCAGCGGGATCGGTGGTTTCTGCTTTCATGCTTTGCAATTCAGCCAATCTTGACTCGGCTGCGGCAACCGTTTCTGAATGCATCTGACGCGCAGCATCCTTGAAGATACTGGTTCTCACCATTACCTTGTTGTCGTTATCCCATACAAAATCCACATCATGAGCCATCAGAGCCAAAGCATGTTTGGGATCCTTTGCTCTCAGAGGGCGCACCTTGCGTTCTACACCCATGGGTGTATTCAGATACATGATCAGGGAATCACCCTTGGCATAGCTGATGCCTTGCACCAGCTTTTGGACCATGGAGCTGTAAGGAACCACCACGTCCAGAGAGTTGTCAAAAGAAGTATTGCGCATCACCAGGCGCCAAGCCGGGGAATGCATGTATTGACGATAGACCACGTTGTAGACCCGGGAGACATCTCTGCCATTGCGGTAGAGGGCTCTGGTAGGAACAAGGGTGATCATTGCGGGCTCATATCTGAGCTCCTGTTCGATCACATAATCTTCCGGGATATCTGCTCCCTGCAGACCTTCACCTGCCAGGGTGATCTCGACCTTCAGGCCTTTCTGGAACTCGTAGCCTTCAGGCAGATTCAAGACGATGCTATCGTCTTGATAGAATTCTTTGATCTGTTCGATGTGGTCGCCGGTCACGGGATCATAAAAATCAAACCAGATGTCGTCCACTCTCTGAGTCTCGGTCATGTTCAGTTGGTAGTTGATCCTGAGTCTGGAATTGTCGGAATCAAGAGCTGTGACCTTCACCACAAAGACGACCGGGTTGTCCCAGACTACGGTAAGTCTGTCGCCCTTGTCGTTGGGTTTGTCTTCCACATAAAAATCTGTACGGGGAGGCAGCGCATCACTATTTAAGATGCGAGGGGTGGAGATCGGAGACAATGATGATGCTCCATAATAATCGATCAACTGCAGAGCAAACACGGCGTCGTTGTAACGCTCGATATTCTCCACTTCCACCTTGGCATAATTTGGCAGAGAACCACTGCCAACTGGGCCTGACGTGATGAGCTCAGTGTTGGCAAGAGCTGTTTGAGGATCTTTGGCGATCTCTTCCCACTCTTCGGCAGCCATATTGTTCACCCGCAGGATGCGATACTGGGTCAAGGCATCCTTATATATGGGATATTCCCATTCAAACCGGAGCTCTCCGGTATCTTGCATAGCCACGCTATAAAGAGCGGGAGAAGGATCCGGGGCATTTGGAATGGGAACTCCGGCGGTTACCGGAGCTGGAGGCAAGAGCCTCTGACGCTCATCCACTGCTACCACTGTGTAGTAATAGGTTTCGCCGGGTTTGAGCAGTGCCAGAATGGTCTGCTGATTTGACTTCAGACCGGCATAGCTGCCGATGCTATTGCCGTCTTCATCATAATCTTCAATTACTTCCCTGCTTCTGTAGTAAAACTGCTTGCGATCCGCCAAAGAGATCATTTGGAACTTTTCCATCAATGTGGCGGTAAACTCCAGATCCCGTGGGGGTCTGCGATACAAGATACCATCTTCCGGCTGACCCTTTTCAAGGCGTAATCTTCCAGGAAAACTGGCATCCAGAATCTCACTGGCAGAATTGTCGTAATAAAACATTTGTTCGGAAACCACAGGGCTCTTGGGGTTCACTTGGATTGACTCCAGGAAAAAGAGCTGATCCGGGCTCACGCCCCGATAAATGCGATACTCAATGATCCGCTTACTGCGATCGAGTGGTTCCCAAGATAACATCAATCCCGTGCCATCATCGGCCGGAACATCAATTACCTGAAAATTCCCAACTACGTTATCATCCCTTGTTTGCGCTTGCTCTGCCCAAATCAGTCCTATGCTGAAAATAAACATAACAAGTAAAACCGGGATAAGGCGACGCTTGTCCAACCTCATACGCTTCACTCCTATTTGTACATTACTAATAATAGATCTCATTGTCTATCCAAAGCATTCAAATGCCTTATTATGTCAAATACTTTTTTGTTTTTCTCCGCTTTGATCCATCGGTTTTTTTGCGATCAGCCCCCCAGGAAAGGCAGAGCACTCCAATAATGATCCGATCTAGCCCACCCGGATCTTTGGGTCAATATTTTACTCTTGACCAAAAAGTTCCGATTCGCTCTTTTGCTTTCTATGTTTAGAATTGAAGATTGCAAGATCAGATTAGCCGAAGAAAGGGATCGCCCAGATCTGGTTGAGATCGCAAGCAAAACCTGGGGCGGACACGACTACCTGCCCGAGATCCTTGATCGCTGGATCAATGAGGACTGGTTTTTTGTATGCACTTACTTGGGCAAGGTAATCTCGTGCATCAAGCTCAGCCGCTTCCCAAACAATGTGCTGTGGATAGAAGGTCTGCGAGTCCATCCCAGATATCGGGGCAAATCTGTCGCCGGATTGATGAATCGCGCGCTCTTTGATTTTGCCCGAAAGCTGGGCAGAGAAAACCCAAAGCTAGCATTTGAGTGCTGCATATACTTTGCCAATGTGCAAAGCTCTCACCTCACCTGCAGATACGGATTTCAAAAGGTAGATGGCTTCTTCAATCTCGAGCGTCGGGGCGTGATCAAAACCCAAAAACCGGAAGAAATCACAGATTTTGGGATGGAGATCTTTGAGCACTACAGCTCGCATCTGGCGCTTAACTGGCACGCAGTACAAAACACAGAAGAAAGCCTAGCCTTCATTCGGGAACATGCCAGGCTATACCGAAGCCCGAATCTATTCTTCCTCATCGGCAATAGTGGTGACCTCAATCTTACTCTGCTTTGTCCCCCGACTGCTCCCCTAAGAGAAGATCTGCCCTATCTGCAATACTTCTTTGGTCCCCGCAAAAACATCTGCGTGGTCATGGGCAGAGGCATGACACAATACCTGCAGATCATGGAGCAAAACAATTTCCGCTTTTGGGATGACCTACAGAAAGGTCACCAGAATATGCTGGTGCTCAGAAGACCCATCGCTTAGACCTTGTGTAGCAAACCGAGTGCGGACTGGGGGACCATAGCTGCTGTTTGCAGACCGCGGATAACTCTCCCCTAGCTTGGGTAAGTTCTTTCCCATTAGGTGGATAGATCGCCCAATAGCCATCTGCATCTGAACAATCTTGCTAAGTCTTTACTTTCCCATTTGCTTTGTAGTCGACTAGTGGGAGAGAAGCGGGGAAGCGGGGGATGAAGATCATCTTATCTTAAGCCACTTGCCCCACAACCGTCATTCCGTTGAGCGTAGCGAAATGGATCCGGAATCCAGAGCTCTTACAACAGGCTTTGTATGTGCCAATAAGCTGTCACCCCTGACGGGGTTTTGCTGCGGCAAGATGACACATCTACAATAGTGGAAACGTCTTCCAGACGTTTTATAATGCGGCTGCACGCCGCTTCTACTATTAGCTACGCGCCTTACACAGAGCATGCGCTGGAACAAAGAAAGGGGCTCCCGATCTCGGGAGCCCCATATCTGTGATCTAAGCCTGTGGAGGCTTATTTCATCATGATCATTTTCTTGGTTGAGCTGTATTTACCGGCATTCATCTTGAAGTAGTAGATACCGCTGGAAACAGCGCGACCGTTATCATCTTTACCATTCCAAACAGCAGTGTGTTCACCGGCTTCTTTAGTTTCGTTCACGAGTCTGCTTACACGCTGACCCTTCACGTTGAAGACATCGATGGTTACAGGAGAGTTGTCTCTCACGCTGTAGCGGATGGTGGTGGTGGGATTGAAGGGGTTCGGATAGTTTCCTTTGAGTTCGGTGGTATATACAGGGACCACTGGATCATCAATGGAAACAGAACCGGTGATGCTAACATCATCTACGAAGAAGATGAAGGCATCGTCTGAGAGGCACTGGATTGCAACATAGATATCCTGGCCGGCATAGTCGGCAAGGCTATAGTTGTATTCAGTCCAATCCACAGGAGCTTCGACATGGTTTGCACCACTAATGATGGCGAAATCAGCAGGAGCTGTTCCGGTTGTGGAGACACCTACTTTGAAGCGTTCCAGGCCGTAGTCTGGTACATAACTTCTGGCAAAGAAGGTGATCTCGCCACCGCCAGGTACTTGCGGAGTAATCATCCAGTCATTGTTCGTAGGCGTGCTAGCAGCAAAGCTGGCAGCCATTTTGGTGCCACTGTGAGGAGGGTGGTTTTCCAAAGGAGGAGTAGTAGCATCCGGATTGAAGATGATGTAAGCCATAGCACTGCCGGAATTCGGGAATGTGATTCCAGAGAAACCATAGGTGGGTGATTGATCTACGTCAACCAGAGTCCAGGGTGCGAAGGTCAGGCTGAAATCAGCATAACTTTCGAAGTCATCTTCAAACACGATGGAAATTTCGGGCAACTGGAAGTTCACAGTTGTGGTCTGTCCGGTTACCACGATTACTCCACTTTGAGCCACAGCACTGTAGCTGGGGTGGCTGGCAGTAATGGTGTGTGTGCCTGCCGGGATTGCCATGCTGTATGCGCCTTGAGCGTTTGAAGTAGCACTATAATTGCCAGTGCTGATGGTGGCGCCACTGATGGCTTGGTTATCCATATCACGTACGAAGCCGGCTACTGTGCCGATCTCGGTGATTCTTTCGATTGAGTTTGAGAAGGCGGCATTGGAGAGAGCTCCACCAGTGTAAACCGCTTTCACTGCCCATTTGTAGATTCCGTCCGGAACGCTATCCCAATCGGCATCCTGGTAGGCTGTTGCGCTGATGGGATCAGCAGTAAGGGTAGTCCACTGAGCTTCATTGGATTCCTGACCTTGCAGGAGACGCCATACTTTGTAACCTTCCATGGCGCGTTCGGCATTGAATTCCTGGAAGTTGGTTTTGGCATCGATGGCAATCCAGCTATCACGATCAGGTGCGCCGTAGCCCACATAGCCTTCGATATTCCAGTTGTAGTTCAGATCAGGATTCAGAGCAGTAAGAGTAGTCCAGGCTTCCTGGAAATACATCATGTTTCCGAAGCCATCTACGGCAGGACCTGCATCGCTACCGGCAGGATAACCGCTGGTAACATTGCAGTTGTAGCCAAACCACAGCTCTTCAGTGCCTGTGATCATCACAGGGTTGTCCAATACTACGGTATTATACTCATCCAATACAGGAGTGAAGGGCTGTTCCACAACCAAGGTGCCAGGAGCAGAAGCGGTGCCACCGGTCCAGACCTTAGCGGTGAAAGTACCAGCTTGAGCAGGCCACAGATTCAGAGCATGCAAGCTCATTCCGGCGAATTCAGTAAGAGCGCTCGGGGGGAAGCGGATTGCTACATCGAAGTTAGCTGCGCCACCGGTGCCGATGCTGTCGTTGTTATCACCAGCATAGGTAATCCATTCGCCACCGGCAGTACCGGGAGCCATCCAAGTTACGTTTACGTTGTTTCCGGCTTCTTCAGCTTGCACTGCAGCGGGCGGAAGAGTGAGCTCTGTGATCACGAAATCCAAGGTAGTGGTCTCAAGACCGGTGATGGATACGTTTGTCTGAGTCTCGGTCTGGTATCCAGCTTTGGAAGCGGTAACTGTGTAGTTTCCGGCATACACAGCGAAACTATATTCGCCATCTGCATCTGTGGTGCCACTGTATTCACCAGCGGTGATGGTAGCGCCTTCCACGGGCAGATCAGTTCCAAACTCGGTGACGACACCGGTGAGGGTTCCCATCATGCCTTTGTGCAATTCATTGGAGAACGCGGGGGTAGACAATACATCATTGGTGTACAGAGCTTTCACGGCATATTTATAGACACCGGAAGGCAGGGGACCCCAATCGTTGTCGGCCATACTGGTCTGAGCATAGCCATTTGCAGGGCTGAGCTGTTCCCAGTTTGCTTCGTTAGTTTGATCTGCAGCGAGCAAGCGATAGATGTGGTATCCCAGATGGGCACGATCCTGGCTTCTGGCGCTGTTGTGAGTGATGTAGTTCGGATCTCTGCTGATGGGCAAGGTCTGAGCTGTGCCGCGAGTCATTGCAGGACGATCTTTACGAGTGGTAAGCTGGTCTGAAGAGAAGGTGATTCTTTGAGTGGGGCTGCCGATGTGTACATCGTCCACGAACCACACGTGCCACATACCATCGTTTGAAGGCGGATCTTCAGCGTGGAAGGCGACCTTGATGTCTTGTCCAGCATAGTCGGAAAGATCAATGGTGATGGGCATGTCATAGGCGATCTGACCTTCAGGGGTCTGAGCACTTGCATCCCACAGGGCGGTCCAGCTATTGCCACCGTCTGTGGATACTTTGATGTAGTAGTGATCACCATTTGTGGAGCCGTAATATACATAGCTCCAAAAGGTGAATGATGCGCCACCGGGGCAGGTGAATTCAGGAGTGATAAGCCATTCGTCCTGATGTGCGTAGCTCCACCACATAGCGGCTTGATAGTCACCGCTATTCGGTGGTACAGGTTCTGCAAGAGCGATGTTGCCGGCTTGGCACCAGGTGGGGTATACGCCCAAGTCGTTTGCAGGACCGGTATCAGTGATGATCTGGCTCCAATCTGCAGGCGGGAATTCAGCGCCTTCAAATCCTTCTGTGATATCCACAGCGGTAGGATTCGGAGCTTGCCATTCGAGAGTCACATAGCTGTAGTCGTCGGATTCGGTAGCTACAACCTGGCTGGCAGGATATGCTACTTCATTGACAACAATGTCACCCATGTCCACTGCAGAGGCGCCTACTTCTACGGTGCCGGAAGTAGTGGAATAGCCCACTGCGCTGGCGGTGTAGTTGTAGGTATGTCCGGTAAATACATCCGGAATGCTGAAGTTGCCACTGGCGTCAGTGGTAGCTTCGTAGGTTTCATAACCGGTAAGAGTGATGGTGGCATCTGCCAGACCAACGGTGATAGCATCGCTACCAACGATTCTGCCGGTAACTGCGACCTGAGGCAGCAGGGTAAGGGCAAAATCTTGAACAGTATTTTGATCTTCAACGATGGTGACAGTATGGCTTACTTCATCATAGCCATGTTTGGTGGCGGTAACGGTTTGAGTACCTTCGCCAACGTATGGAATGTTGTAACTGCCGTCGGCACCACTAATGGCGCTGAAGACTGTATCTTCGACTTCGATAGAAGCACCTGCCAAGGGGCTGCCACCGGCGGTTACTGTGCCGGAAAGTGAGCCCATGCCTTCCACGATCATGAAGAAGCGGATATTGGCATGTGTGCTGGCAAGTGTACCTGTGGTTCCACCACTGGCTGGAGAGCTGTCGCTCTGATAGCGCAGGGCACTGGAATAAGAGGTGGTGGTATGATACACAGATGCGTTTTGGGTCCAATCCCCGGGGATGAGGTCAGTGACGATCTCAACGATCAGGTTTGAGGAGCCATCCCACATGAAAGGAGTGTCAAAATTGTGCAGGTTCCATTCGGCTGTGGGCATGTATTCTGTGTAGGTTTTCACGGTGGTATAATCACCGGTTTCAAATGTAGTGGTGAGAGCTTCCGCATCGGTGTGCTTGAGGCGGATGGTGAAGTTTGGCATCGGGGAGCAAGTATTTAAGGCTTGCACATTGAAGGCAAGGCTTTGAATCATACCGGGAGCTGCGCCCGCTGCATAAAACTCATCTGCTCTATACAGATATTGCTGACGGAAGTTTTTGTAGAAGGTGCCGTAAGGGGTGGGAGTACCGGTGGTTGTGTTGTAGTCAGTACCGTCACCGATGGAGGCAACCAGAAGTCCGGATTCCATAACCGTAACGGTCAAAGGAGCGGATTCGTCGTTAGCAGGATTTTCGTCTCCAGCCATCACAACCTTACCATAAAGGTAAGTTTCGCCTGTCACGGTAGGAGTCCAATCGATATTGAAGCTAAGGACTTCTTGGGGATCAATGCTGGTGCCGGCTACAGAGCCAATCTCCACATCGCCCTCTTGCATGAGCTTTACAGTGTAATTGCTCACAGCAGTCTGGCTGTAGTTTTTTACTGAGATTGCATAGCTGGCAGTGCTATTGACGTTGGGGGTAGTGTTTCCAACGATTGCGGTGCAAGCCATGTCGTCGATATCCAGTGCTTCCATATTGAATTGCATATTGGAACGGAGCATGGCAGTGGTACCAGTTGTAGCGGCATCAGCCGGTGAACTGTCACTTTGATAGCGTAGAGAGCTATTATAATTGGTTGGAGAATAGAAAGCCGATGCATTTTGAGTGTAACCACCAGGAATGAGGTCGGTGACTACATCGATAAGTAGGTTAGATGCACCATCCCAATCAAAGGGAGTGCTGAAAGTGTGAGTGTTCCACCCGACTACGGGCATGAAATCATTTTCCATGAAGACTTGGGTGTAAGTGCCGGTTTCAAATGTCGTGGTCAAAGCAGTTTGGTCTGTCTCTTTGATCCGAATTCTGAAGTTTGGCATGGGAGAACATGTGTTCAAGGCGTCTACATTGAAGGCGATGGAATTGATGTTTCCAGGGCCGCCGCCTACATCGTTCAGTTCTGTAGCGCGTACAAGATACTGTTGACGGAAGTTTTTGTACCAGGTACCATAAGGGGCTGGCACGCCGGACGTGGTATTAGTGGCTGTGCCCTCTCCCAAGGTAACCGTTACTTGGGCAAAGATGTTGCTGCTAAGGCTGATAAAGATCAGCAGCAGTGCGAAAAGCAATACTTTTCTCATTGCATTTCTCCTTCTAGTTGTTTTTAACTGTGCATATCTCATAATGATGCATTCAAGATCTTGAATACAGTATTGTGGATACTTATTTTTCATCTATACATAACCTGCGCTAGGCAGGGAATTATGCTGCACCATGGCCCTGGATGGGACAGACAAAGAAACCACTATCACTGCCCAAACCCCCAAGCCATTATCCATCACGCTATATTTAGAGTTTCTACCTTATTTTGCACATTAAATACTGTCAAGAATTCTGTCAAGCAGGATTTATCCAGATTTGAATACTATCTCACAGGTATCGGGATCATAATCGGTCAAAATACGTTTATTGTCTGGCAGTTCAGAACCCAGCAAAGCCTTTGCCAGAGAGTTTTCTATTCCGGTTTGAATGGCTCGTTTAAGCGGTCTAGCGCCAAACTGTGGATCAAATCCCACATCGGCAATATGCTCTTGCACACGCTCTGAAAAGCTGATGAAAATCTCCTTTTTGGCAAGACGCTCCGCCAGGATCTTGAGCTGTAAATCCACGATAAGTCGAATCTGAGCCCGATCCAGGCGATGGAAGATGATGATATCATCCAGCCGATTCAAAAACTCTGGCCGAAAATAGCGCTGCAAGACCTCCATTAGGTGCGGTCTCAGCTCGTCCAGATCTCCTTGATGAGCAAAGATCTCCTGGCTGCCGATGTTTGACGTGAGGATGATCACGCTGTGCTTAAAGTCCACAGTCCTGCCTTTACCATCAGTCAGTCTACCCTCATCCAGGATCTGCAAAAGCAGATTGAAGACATCGCCATGTGCCTTTTCGATCTCATCAAAGAGAATCACGCTATAGGGCCTTCTGCGCACCGCCTCAGTGAGATATCCACCTTCTTCATAACCAACATATCCGGGAGGCGCGCCGATCAATCTTGCCACCGAATGACGCTCCATAAACTCGCTCATGTCCAGCCGTAAAAGTGCCTTCTCAGTATCAAAGAGATAGCTGGCAAGCGTCTTGGCAAGCTCCGTCTTTCCAACTCCGGTGGGGCCCAAAAAGATGAATGATCCGATCGGGCGGTTTTCATCCGAAAGACCGCTTCGACTGCGCCTGATCGCATTGGCAAGCGCTACAATACCTTCTTTTTGTCCCACCACTCTCCGGGCCAGGACATCCTCAAGATTCAAGAGCTTCTTCATTTCGCTGGCTGCAAGCTTGGAGACCGGGATGCCTGTCCATTTGGATACTACTTCAGCGACCAGATCCTCATCAACCTGCTCTTTGAGCAAAACCTCGGTTCCTTGCTTCTTCTGCTCTCGCAGACCCTTGAGTTCGGCTTCTTTGCCTGCTAAAAGGCCATAGCGGATCTCGGCGGTTTTCTCGTAATTGCCTTCCCGCTCTGCCTTTTCGGCTTCAGACTTGAGCCGATCTATCTCTTCGCTCAAGTGGCGGATCTTCTGAATCTCTGCCTTTTCGTGTTCCCATTGCATCCTGAGGCGATTGCGATCCTCCTGCAGCATGGCGATCTCTTCATTTACTTTGGCAAGACGGTTTTGGGAGAGCTTATCCGTCTCTTTAGCCAGGGAGAGCTTCTCGATCTCCAGCTGTCTGAGCCGGCGTTCGATCTCGTCCAAGTCCTGGGGCATTGAATCGATCTCCAGACGCAGTCGTGAACAAGCTTCGTCGATGAGATCTATCGCCTTATCCGGCAAGAACCGATCCGAGATATAGCGATCCGACAGCGTGGCAGCTGCCACAATCGCGGTATCGGTGATCTGCACTCCGTGGTGCACCTCATATTTTTCTTTGATCCCGCGGAGGATCGAGATGGCATCCTCCAAAGCCGGTTCTCGCACCAAGATTGGCTGAAACCTGCGCTCAAGAGCAGGATCTTTCTCTATGTGTTTACGGTATTCGTCGATGGTGGTAGCTCCAATGCAATGCAAAGTACCTCGCGCCAAGGCGGGTTTGAGCATGTTTGAGGCATCCACCGAGCCCTCTGCCGCGCCAGCGCCTACTACCGTGTGAATCTCATCGATAAAGAGTATGATCTTACCGTTTGATTTCTCCACTTCGGAGAGCACTGCCTTGAGACGCTCTTCAAATTCGCCTCGAAACTTTGCGCCGGCTACCAGAGAAGCCATATCAAGCTCCAAGAGCTCCTTGCCCAGAAGATTCTCGGGCACATCCCGATCCACGATGCGCTTCGCCATGCCTTCAGCGATAGCGGTCTTGCCGACCCCGGGTTCACCGATCAAAATGGGGTTGTTTTTGC
>Ga0334901_1002079_pt1 | contig 18004 bp, 10 predicted proteins | sample GraSluR3_MG_3_FD_207216 | JGI IMG/M metagenome (GOLD analysis project Ga0334901, IMG submission 207216) | Sludge microbial communities from methane-producing bioreactor in Wageningen University, Netherlands - Granular Sludge_15_08-R3 | ecosystem: Engineered > Bioreactor > Anaerobic >... | reverse complement strand
TTTGATTGAGCCATGATCTACTCCTTTTTGATGTTATTCAAAACTATCAAAACAATGAGTTAGTTCGGGCTCAATCTTTTTTTCCATCTAAGTCTCCCTAATTTACACCAACCTTTGAGACACTACCTATAAGACCGGTAGTTGATTAAAGACAACAGATATCTTCAAAGAAAATGATTATCCATATTCTCAACCCGATTGGTTCGAGTTAAATTTAAGCAAATATCTGAAGGCTATTTCATGAACTTGGATAGTGAGTTAACATCAGATCCTACCACGGTTCGGAGTTGAGGTCGTCGAAGAAGAGTGATCTGTTTTCTTCAGCATCTATCTTTTTACCGGCTTCGTTTGCCAGTTTGAGATATTTTTCGCTTTCGGTTTTGTTTCCAGAAGCAGCATAGGCTCTGGCCATCGCTTCGTAGGCATAGGCGAGGTCGAAATCGACGAAATTGTGTTCTTCGGTTAAATCAAGGCACTTCTGTGCGTGGTAGAGTGCCCCTTCCGGCCGGTTGAGCACGGCATAGACACGAGAGATGAGCCATTCTCCCCTCTGAAGGTTGAGTTCATTACCGATTCTACTCCAGTGGTAATATGACGTATGGGCGGCATGGATCATCAGGTCGTTTTCCCTTACAGTTCTATCAGATTTACTCATCAGATGCCAGACCAGGTTGTTCAGTCCGACAGCAAATCTGTTATGAAACTCTTTTTCTGTCATTTTGTTCTCTTCTTTCAGAGTAACATCCTCCTCTGCACTAATTGTTTGCGGAACAATTGTCAGCATCATCAGAAATAAAGCTGATAGTGATATCAGGTATGTAAGCGATTTCTTCATCTTACCTCCAGGAGTAAAGTTTCAAATCAGATCCAGCTTTTCACGAACTAAAACCTCGTAGTATTCACCAGCACTTTTTTTGGATACATTACCTTTGGGGATTTTCACGATTCGGAGCACGGTATCATAACCGTAAACCGAATAACGGATGATATCACCTTCGTGAACTTCAGTACTGGCTTTGACCGGTTTATCATTGATCAGAACCAGCTCTCTATCGCAGGCGTTCTTGGCAATATTCCGGCTTTTAACCAGGCAGAGCCTGTTCATTAATTGATCGATTCTCATTCACATATCCTCTTTAATTTTCTAATCAATTACATCTTCCTTAGAGAAGTGAAGGTCGTATTTGTAAGCCTGAACACCGGGGTTGTCCAGGATGTTTATTGTGCTGGAAAAGAGAACCCTGATACCCTGTTCGCATTTCAGGGTATAATTTCCCGATTTAAGGTTATTAAACAAGAAAAAGCCGTTTGGATCTGTCAGCACCCTGTGGGAACTACCGTTAAGCTGGACAGGAACACCCTGCAGCGGCCTATTGTTATGGTCAGTAACATAGCCGAATATGAAGTTATCAGACCTGGGAACTGCCCCACTCGCTTTTCCTGCCAGTGTTTTTCTCAACTGGTGGTTATGATTCAGCTTCACCCCGGAATAGGAAAAGAGGGCTATTCCAGGGAAACCGAGCCGGTTACTGAGAGAAATCTTGCTGCTGACCAGGTCAGGAGAATAGGGTCTCTGATCTTCTGTCCAGGCACGAAGCCCGACAACTATCCTGTCACGCCACTGCTTGACACCCCGCAGTTCAGTATGCACAATATCATCAGAGATGGAATAGGACATCAGGTAAGCATAATCAATTATCCCTTCATCCAGCCAGTCAGTCCAGTCCTGGTAGTATTTTCTCTGGGCTCGTTCCAGGTTGCTGATGACGGCAGCAGAGACGAGCAAGCCTGGGTTCTGATACTTTATCTCAGCATAGAAGCGACGAACGAAACGAGAGATCTGATCACTCTTCCAACGATGGAAATCGCTCGCATCATAACCGGATTGACGATAATGCTCTATGGCAAGTGGATTATAGCCATACTGGCTGTCCGGGTAGCGGATGTAGTCGAGTTGCATCCCTGCAACCTGGTAATTATTTACAATATCGAGGAAAATATCGATCAGATAGTCATGCACCTCCGGGATACCGGGATCGAGATAGGCACCTTCATAGGAATCATAGGACATCTGATAACCCCGAAAGTCTTCGGTAATCCACTCCTTTCTGGTGTAATAGATGTGTTGTGGAGGCAGATTCTCGACAGTTTTAGGTGTAACAACGAAGACGGTAACCCAGGCATGTACTTCTATGTCGCTTCTGGCAGCAACATCGATTAGATAGGCAAGAGGGTCGAAGTGGTCATTATTGAGGATATAGCTTCTCGGTTCAGGGTTGGCATAGGTATCGAAAATCCTGTTCGGAGTATAGAGTGCATCACCTCTATAGCGGGTATGAGCGAATATCTGAGTGATATTGTTAGCCAGGGCAAATTCTACCATCCGATCGATCTGCTCCGGTGTTTTCAAATCCCAGGCCATAACCCAGAGTCCTCTTATGTCAGCAGAAAGGCTAACCGACCCGCTGATCAGAGCCAGTGAGATAACTATCAGGATCAGTTTTCTTCTATCTTTTCTACACGACATTGGCAGTTTCCATCCTGGAGGGTGATATATAATCTGTCATCGAGGACGATTTTCCTGACAGAGTTTATGATCTTCTCTTCTTTTCTGATTATCCCATAGCCCCTTTTCAGAGCCTCATAGGGTGAAAGGGCGGCTAGCTGGTGCTTCATCTCATTAAGATGAGAATGCCTCGTCTCGATTTGAGTCTGAATGGAATTAACCAGCCTGTTCCTAAGCATCTCCAGTTGTAATTTTTTCTGGTGTAATTCCTCTGCTGAACGTTGACTGGCTCTGTATACTAACCTGTCACCGAGTGACTGAAGCCTGTATCTCAACTCGGGAATGTAATCCAGTTTCCCGGAAAATTTAGCAACCAGATCATCTAGCTGTTGTTGATATTGAAAGAAGATATTACGGGGGTGATTCTGATAGAGTGTCTTTTCAGCAGAACGAAGTATACTGTTATAATGGAGCAATTGTTGACGGCATTTCGCTCTTAGTTCTCGTTCCAGGTTCTTTAGCCGGATGGCCAGATCCCGCCTGTCAGGCACAGCAATTTCTGCTGCTGCTGAAGGGGTAGGAGCTCTGTGGTCAGCTACAAAATCTGCTATTGTGAAATCTATCTCGTGCCCCACAGCAGAGATAACAGGAATATGGGAAGCAAAGATCGCCCTGGCTAATGCTTCGTCATTAAAACAGAAGAGGTCCTCCTGAGAGCCGCCACCTCTACCGATTATAATCGTATCTACCGGGAATTCCTCATTGAAGTAGCGTAAACCGGCTATCAGTTCCTGAGGGGCATTGTCACCCTGGACAGTTGCCGGATAGAGATAGATATGACAGGGAAACCTTCTGGTCAGGATATTTTTGATATCCTGAAAAGCTGCTCCCGTTGGAGAGGTTATTACCCCGATTGTTTCGGGATATTCAGGTATCTGTTGCTTATGTTCGGGGGCAAACAGTCCTTCGGCACTCAACTTCTCCTTCAAAGCATTGAACTTTATCTGTAGATCTCCGATACCGGCAGGTAAGAGCTGCCTGACAATGAGTTGATAGGATCCGGTCTTTTCATATACGTCTAACTTACCGGAGCAGAGGACTTTGTCGCCATCTTTCGGATAGTATCGGGAATCTATGTTATACTGCCGGAAAAAAGCACAGCGCAGAGTGCTTGTTTTGTCTTTCAGCGAAAAGTAGATATGTCCAGAAGAGTGGGAGGTGTAGTTCGCTATCTCACCCTCTACCCAGAGAAGGGGTAGTTCACCGATCACATTTTTGACGATCTTATTAACATCGGATACCTGAAAGATATCCTCTTTAGTGATTTCTAACATAAGGCCTGAAATATCTTAAATCCTGCCAACAGGAGCAAGATAGACGACAAACTCATCCTCACCATCGAGTTGTAAAGCTCTGTCTATCTTTTTCTGGTCATAGGCTGCAATACCGCAGGTCCCGAGACCCAGTGCCTCTGTAGCAATATAAAGGTTCTGGCAGACATGTCCGGCATCGAGGAGTATGAGTTTCGTGCTCTCTATATCATATCGCCACTCGGTTCGATAGGGTATTGCTGCCCAGACAAGGGTCAGAGGAGCATTGCCCACGAACTCCTGTCCGTTGGCCGCTTCGGTGATCGTATCACTGCTATAATCGATTCTCTCCTCATACAGGAGTTTATGTTCGATCCCGAGATAACGGTAAATACCCTGCTTCAATCCCTTTATGCGGTTGGCTATGACATAAGTTTCGAATGGATGCCTCGCTCCTGCTGATGGAACTACTCGCAAGGCTACCGCATAGTCTTCTCCTCTCTGAAACAGCCGGTGAACTCGCTGAGTAGAGTTGAGGAGAAATGAGAGCTCCTCGAGAGAAAGGGGTTCATTATTATACTTCCTTCTGCTGCGACGGTTATTGATACAGTCCAGAACCTTGCTGTTTTTGAGCAGAGTTTCTTTTACTTCCGGTAGGTCTATGAGGGTTGCACCTTCCGGAACAGTCTTCTGCAGCGGTGGACAAGGTTCTCCTTTCATCTGAGCAGTCTGAATTTCGCCTAACTGGTTGAAATGTGTTCTTGCACCTTCTCGCCATTCTTTTTTGGTACTCATAATGATTCCTTCTATTATTGATTGATAGATGTTAGTATCTTTAAACTGGTAGCCATGATGTCAACCAAAATTAGAATGGCGAAACGCGGCTATTGTATTTTTACGGCAAATTCCGATATTAGAAAGTCGTAGCGCTTCCGCAGTTCCTGATTATACTCCAGATTCTCTTCGATCTCCTCCCTGTATTGCCACTCTTCCGACATGTTGCTCAGTGCTTCGTAAAGCTGCCATTCGAATTGAAAGGTCATTCCCTTCAGAGCATTGAGTGTCTGGAGTTGACTGGGAGTAAAAAGAGACCGGTCGAGCTGGCGGAGGATTATCTGACTGATCTCTATCTCTTTCATTCCGGAATAATATCTGATCAGTGCTCTCTCTTCTTCGTCACGGATACCGAGCTCGTTCATCAGACGGTTCAATCTTCTTACGTTACCGAATTCAGATCCAGCGAAAATACCGAGATAGACTTCATCGATACCTTCGTCTTCCAATCTCTCTATTACCGGGTCAGGAAAGACGTGAACTGTCTCGTGATAGACGTGCTGATCGAAAACGTTCTGGACAAAGAAGAGAAAGATAAATGATATCAGGCCTGCTATGACAGGGGTAGTAACCCAACCGGAGAAGATTCTGGCCAGGATATTCCATTGTATGTTTCTTCCACCTTTGGCAATAGCAATACCGAGTATACCACCGACAATAGCCTGAGAACTGGATACCGGGACGAGCGGGAGAGCAGGAAGATTATGAGTAAGTAACCAGTCACGTAAACCCTGTGAAGCAAAGAGATAGAGAACGAGCGAGTGGGATAAAACCACAATAAAGGCTGTTACAGGAGAAAGACGAAAAAGATCTCTTCCAACTGTTTTCATCACTTTGTAAGAATAGGTGAAAACCCCTAGAGAAATGGCCAAACCGCCGATTAAGAAGAGTTGCTGGACAGAAGTTATAGTAACCAGGTTCCCAACAGTAAACTCATGAAAAGGTGAGGAGGGGACAAAGACACCCATGACGTTGGCTATATTGTTAGCTCCCAGGCTGTAAGCACCAAAAGCTCCGACAACAATCAAACCAAGACGGGTCAGGGCATCCATCGTAAGCAGATGTATCCTGGCATTATCCATTATGAATTTTATTATCCAGTAAAGGACCATAGCAAAAAGGGCGGCAATAACAGGATTGAGTACCCAGGTCAAAACGATCTTAGTCAGAGAAGTAAGATCTGTCGGGTTTCCACTGAAGATGTTCCACCCGATAATGGCACCGACTATCGCCTGAGATGTAGAGACCGTGAGTCGTAACCTGGTCATCATGGTAACAGTAAAAGCTGCGGCAAAGGCAACAGCGAAAGCTCCCGGAAGAGCATCTACTGCTCCGAGTTCCCCCAGGATCTTAGTAGCTCCACTACCTTCAAGAACTGCACCCAGGACGATAAAGATCGAAGCTATAAGAGCTGCCGTCTTGAAACGGACCATCTTGGTCCCTACTGCCGTACCGAAAACATTGGCTGCATCGTTTGCACCGAGAGACCAGCCTAAGAAAAGGCCGCTGGATAAGAAGAAGAGAATCATAGTCTTAGATCATGCGTTTTATCGTATAAATAGCTAAACGGTCGGTCACCGATTCGGCACAATCCGATATAGATTCTATACCGGCTGCAAAATAGCGAAGATGGATCTTCCTGCTCAGATCGAGTTCCTCATCTGAAAAGATCATGCTCTTTAGCTTTACCGCAATGTCATCGGTCTCCTGCTCATAAAACCCGACCTTATGGATGTGATCATTGACCGATTTGATATCTTTGAAAAACGCCCGTACCGATCTTACAAGCCACTCCACTGACTGGATGGAAACATCGGTAACCTCATTGAAGAGAACATCGAATTTGGAAGGAATATCGGGCTTCTCAATTTCAAACAACTGCAGGGTATGCTTCATCGTATCTATAACATTATCGGTATTCTCAAGAATAGCAAGAACATCCCCTCGATTCTCAGGGATAAGGGTCCTGAGATAGAGCTCCTTCTCAACTCCCGTCCGTAACTCATCTGCCTTGCGTTCATAGTCGATTACTCGTCCCAGGCGGGATTCAAATTCATCTTGACTCTCTTTCAGATAGTTATCTACTGCTTTCTTGAAGATCAGACCACTCTCTGAAACAAGATCAAGAAATTCATCTATCTGGTTCTCGATTACTCGGGATATCTTTAATCCGACTGCCATCTCTTATTACTCTCCTTTTTCCCTGTCTATCAATAGATTAACATAATTCAGATAACCCTTTTGTCAAATGATTTCCACGCTCTGAAGAGATCAGTCTTGCTGTATAAGGTAATATTCGTTGTTGTATTATAATAAAAGAACAAAGATTCATTGAGCAGGATAAATTTAAGCTGACCAATAGATTGAGATATTTAAATCATAATGCTTGACAGATACAAACTTTTATCAATTATAGATTCAGGGTGTAATATTACCTGTTGTAGGATATTAATCAGAGATCGTGATCAGATACAGCATATCCTTTATGCAGGTCATCAGGAGATAAGACTTACAGGCAAACTGTTAAGTGATGGAGAATCATTTACCTGAAGGAGATGCAATGAAATTCGTATTATCAGAACTCACAATGTTTCTGCTTGTCTCGCTACTTTCTGCCCAGTTTGGGGGAGGTTCAGGAACAGAAGATGATCCCTGGCAGATAGGCACGGCAGAGCATCTCGATAACATCAGAAACTTTCTCGATGCTGAACATTCCGACAAATATTTCATCCAGACAGCCGACATCGATCTCGGAGTTCCTCCCTGGAACGTAGGAGAGGGGTGGGAACCGATCGGCTGGTTTTCAGGCGGAGACGATAATTCAGCTTTTACAGGGCATTATGACGGTAATCATCATGTTATCGACGGTCTTTGTATAGCTCGTCCTGATGGTTACACACAGGCACTTTTCGGCTATACCTCCGGTTCGGTTATCACCAATCTCGGGGTTACCAATGTCACAGTTTCTGGTTACTCCAGCGTTGCCGCTCTAGTTGCCTATCATAGAGATGGGTCATTGATCTCGAATTGTTACAGTAGCGGCTCTGTTTTCGGGACAAATGACGGTGTAGGCGGACTGGTCGCTGATCAGTTAATAGATTCCGTAATCTATGAGAGTTATAGCAGTTGTCTGGTAGGCGGTAGAAGTTATGTAGGTGGATTGCTCGGTTTTAATAGTTTTCAATCCGGTGTGGGTGATTGTTATGCAACAGGGAATGTATCAGCTTCTCTATACCATGGTGGCGGGCTGGTGGGCTGCAATTCTCAATCAATTATCAGTAACAGTTCTGCAACCGGAAATGTAGTAGGGTTAAACGAGATAGGGGGGCTGGCAGGTTGGAATGTCGAGGGCACGATTTATCGTAGTTACAGCACGGGAGAGGTGAGTTCCAACACTAATACCGGCGGCCTGGTCGGATTCAATTCTCACGGATCGGAAATTACGGATAGTTACTCTACAGGGGATGTAAGTGGAGGCTGGTATACCGGGGGGCTGATTGGCCAGAACTATCTAAGTATCGTGTCAGACTGCCATAGCAGCGGAAAAGTTGAAGGTAGCAGTCGAGTGGGTGGTTTTATCGGGGATAATACCAGTTCTGCTGTTAGCAACAGTTACAGTCTCGGTCCGGTAATTTCCACCGGGAGTAATTTCGGAGGCTTTATCGGAATCTCGACTGGACCGGCAGAAAGTTCTTACTGGAATATCGATACGAGTGGAATGACATCCTCTGCAGCCGGTGAAGGGAAGACATCACATGAGATGGTGCAGGAAACAACATTCGTGGATTGGGATTTTAATGAATGCTGGACGATACTGGAGGGTTTTTCCACTCCAGCCTTTATCGGGCAGGATATGGAGAGTTATTTCTTTCCGGGACCCAGAGAATTGATTGCTGATTCCGGAACAGAGGTTATTGAACTGGAATGGGTTTCCACTTTTACAGAGCCACTCGGATATAATCTCTATCGTGACGGGGTTCTCCTGAATCCAGAAGAGTATCTCACAGAAACAAGCTATACCGATGCTAATGTCGAAATCTGGGAATTCTATACCTATCATGTAACAGCAATCATTGAAGTTGAAGGGATTCTGATTGAGACGGCAGAATCTAACAGGATAACTGCTGCTCTTTTCAGTTTCGCCGGTGGCGATGGGAGCGAAGAGAATCCTTATCAGATAGAAACTGCAGAACAACTTGCGGGGATAGATTCCTTCCCGAATTCACATTACATTCAGATTACCGATATCGATCTTGGCCAACCACCCTGGAATGAAGGAGAAGGGTGGCAGCCGATAGGTAAGAACTATGATCAGAGGTTCACCGGTTCTTATAATGGTAACGGGTATACAATTAACGGGCTCTATATCAACAGGCCGGGAACGATAAACTCATCTACTTTAGGACTCTTTGGTCAGTCTGAAGGGGGAATCATATCGAACGTAACTCTGATAGATGTCGTAATTACAGGGCAATATCTAATTGGAGCTCTTGTAGGATATGGCCTGGAAATGATTATAACTAACTGTCACAGTTCAGGAACAATATATGGTTATGGCTCACACGTCGGTGGTATTACTGGAACATTAGATTTCTCTGAAATTATCGACAGCAGTAGTGAATGTAATGTTAGCGGTGTTAACGATATTGGTGGCCTGACAGGTGATGGGTGGTTGACACTGATCAGTAATAGTAACAACACCGGTGAGGTTTCGGGTAAGAATTATGTTGGAGGTCTGATCGGAAGATTAAACGGTCTGTTATCTCGAGAGCTTTTAGATGATAGAACAGGGCCGGAGTCCAGGAATCAGAATGTTACAGCAGAAACAATAGAAACAGGCAGTGGTAAGAACTTAGAAGCCAGAATAACCGACAGTTATAGCGACGGTAACATTCAGGGTCAGAACAATGTTGGTGGTTTAGTCGGTGAACTCGTCAGAGGAACGATCAAAAATTCTTACAGTAACGGGAACGTGACCGGAGAAGAGTCAGTAGGTGGTATTGCCGGTGAGATAAGTTATTATGGCCTGATTGAGCATTGTTATAGCAGTAACAAAGTAACCGGTACTGAGCAGGTTGGCGGACTGATCGGCTTCAGCTATTATTACAGCATCATAAATCAGAGTTATTTCATCGGTACTGTAGAAGGTGAGGAGTGTATTGGTGGCCTGGTGGGAGAGCTTTCTCAGACCTCGATAAACAACAGTTACAATAGAGGGGAAGTGATCGGACTTGATAGAGTTGGCGGCCTGGTCGGTTATCATAGAGCATTCTCCAGTCTGAATGATTGCTACAATACCGCTCCGGTTTACGGTGAGATTAATGTCGGAGGTTTGGTAGGATTGCATAGTAGTGCCGGTGCTTCAAACAGTTACTGGGACATGGAGACGAGTGGACAGTCAACTACCTCCGGACAGGGAGAAGGGCGAAACACGGTAGAAATGACCAGTCCCTATGCAATAAATACCTATGTAGACTGGGATTTCGAAGAAATCTGGTCAGCCGATGATGACTATAGTATCAATGATGGCTATCCCTACCTGCTCGATGAGACGGTTTCTGTTGAAGAGGAGCCTCTTAAGCCTCTGACAGGCAAAACGCTCCGAATCTACCCCAATCCATTCAATCCAGATACCAATATCTGTTTTGAACTGACCGGGGGAGCAGAGATAGAGTTGCGTATCTATAATATAAGAGGTCAGCTGGTAAGAATACTGCTGAATGAATACCTGCCCGAGGGTGAGCATACAATAGTGTGGAATGGTAGAGACACTAACAATAGAAGTGTGTCATCCGGAGTCTATTTTGCAGAGTTGAGAGTCACAGACAGGAAAGCAGAGAGAAGCAAGATGCTTCTGTTGAAATAACCGGGTAGATTAAATCAAGGTAGACAGAATTGAGTATTTTATCTAATTTTAGGGGGGTGAACAATGAAAAATATTAAACTGATCGTGATGATCGTTTTTCTGTTCATAGTAAGCCATATCACTGCCCAGTTTGGAGGAGGTTCAGGAACAGAAGATGATCCCTGGCAGATAGCTACAGCAGAGCATCTTGACTATATCAGGAACTTTCTGGGAGCAGAGCATTCCGATAAGTATTTCATCCAGATTACCGACATCGATCTCGGAGTTCCTCCCTGGAACGTAGGAGAGGGGTGGGAACCGATCGGAACAAATAATAACAGGTTTCATGGTTCATACAATGGTGATGATTACTCTATCGAAGGGATCTATATCGACAGGGTCGCCACGGTCGGATTGTTTGGTTACATAGAAGGTGGCGAGATATCCAATCTCTCTATTTATGATGCACTGCTGACGGGAATGACAGGTGGAGGCATATTGGCTGGTTATATCACTTCCGGTTCGACTGTCAGCAATGTCTCTGTCTCTGGTACTGTTGCTGGAGACAATGACTTAACCTATTATGCCGGAGGATTGGTTGGTGTGAGTTTCGGAACAACTATAACAGGCGTTTGTTGCGACGTCACTGTCAGTGGTAGTAGTCATGTTGGTGGTCTGGCAGCTCAGGCCGAAATGAGCACGATAACACATTCCTGCAGCAAGGGACTGGTAATTGGAGCAGGGGATTATTCCTATTCGGCAGGAGGATTGATCGGTAGTCTGGAACTCGATTCAAGTATAACCAACAGTTACAGTACGAGTAATGTTTATGGTCGTTCAAATGCAGGCGGTTTTATCGGCGGTTCTTATTCCAGCGATATAAGCTATTGTTACAGTACGGGTGATGTAGTGGGGCAAATGCAAGTTGGTGGTTTTATCGGATACAATAGCAGTAATGTCAGTAACTGCTACTGGGATATCGAGACAAGCGGGACAGATGTTTCAGCAGGTGGCGAAGGGAGAACCACAACTCAGATGTTATCTTTACAGACTTTTATCGGCTGGGATTTTAATAATACCTGGGATTTAATAGAAGATTTTTCCTATCCTGCATTCCAGAATCAGGAGTTGAGCAGTTATCCGCTCCCCGGGCCGGATGATCTTACAGGGACGTATTCCGACCAGACGGTATATCTTGACTGGGAGCTACCCTATAATACCCCTGCCGGTTACAGGGTTTACAGAGATGGTATCCTGTTAAACGAATCTGAGTTGATAACCGATATGGAATACAGCGATACGATACCTTTACCTAATAAAAACTACTCATATTATGTAACAGCGGTTTTTGATGTTGATGGCACGATGATAGAGTCAGCCGGCTCAAACAGCGTGTTTGTCCTGACGGTCGAGTTTGTCGGAGGTGATGGTAGCGAGAATAATCCGTATCTGGTGGAGAATAGTGCACATCTTTATGCTGTTAGATTTTTCCTCGATGCCCATTACCTTCAAATTGCCGATATAGACTTGAACATTCCACCATGGAATGTTGGAGATGGATGGGAACCCATAAAAAAGAGATTTGATTTTTTCAGTGGTTGTTATGATGGGGGTGGACATACAATATCCGGACTTTACATTAACAGGCCTGAAGATACGAATCAGGGTCTATGGAGTCTGATCAGCGGTGGTGAGGTGAAAAATCTTCAACTGGTCGATATCAATGTAACAGGTGGTTTTTCAACTGGAGGACTGGCTGGCCGAATCACAAATGATTCAAGCATAATTAACTGCACTATTGTGGGCAGTATTCAAGGGACACATGTCTATATTGGCGGCCTGGCAGGCAGTTGTGAGGATTCGCATATAATAGACAGTGTTACAGAAGTCAATGTAACAGGAACAGATAATACTGTTGGCGGGCTTGCAGGGTTTATTGATAGTTCGCAGATCTATAATTGTTCTACTTCCGGATACCTATCCATAGACGGTGGTCAGGCAGGGGGCCTTATTGGTAAGGCCGACGGATCTGAGATAGGTGGTTGCAGCAGTACGATGGGGGTTAGGGCAGCGGATTTAGATGCTGGTGGTTTGACAGGTTACAGTCTTCATACGGTAATCTTTGACAGTTACACTTCAGGCAGAGTAAGGGGGTCCGGTGCGGTAGGCGGTCTCGTTGGTTATGCCCAGACCTGCAACATCAACGGCAGCTTTAGCACGAGCAGGGTAATGGGGAGTAATTACTCCGTCGGAGGACTTGTCGGGCGAAACAGGAGTACAGTGATCGATGATTGTTATACAGCCGGGTCGGTTTTCAGCAGTCATAGCTGGGTTGGTGGCTTATTGGGAGTTAATTCAGGAGGTGAGATTACCAACAGCTATAGTGTGAGCTTTGTAACGGGCTGGGGTAATTATATCGGCGGCCTGATAGGCTTTGGTGAACATCAGGATATTACTGGAAGTTATTGGAATATAGAGACGAGTGGCTTAACCGAGTCTAGTGGTGGAGAAGGTTTAAGCACAGCTGAAATGCTGCAGATTACTTCCTACTCTAATTGGGATTTTAACAGCACCTGGATACTTGAAGAGAATTTTTCATATCCTGCTCTTTTATGGCAGCAACCATCAAGCTATCCAGTACCGGGGCCTACACAACTGTCCGGCTATGGAGATGATGCTACGGTTTACCTCTTCTGGAATGAACCTTTCAATGAACCTTCAGGGTATAAAATCTATCGCGATGACATTCTACTCAATGAAGACTATCTGATAACCGAAACGGAGTACATAGATCAGGATGTCAATAACTGGGAAACACATACTTATTACGTATCAGCACTGTTCACATCAGCTGATGAGCAGGTTGAGTCTCTTCGGAGTGATTATCTGGAGGTTTCCCCTGTGCAGTTCGCCGGTGGGAACGGGAGCCTCGACAGTCCCTACTTGATAGAAACAGCCCATCAGCTGGCCAATGTCAGATTTGCACCGGCCTCTCACTTTTTGCAGGTTGCAGATATCAACCTGGCAGTTCCACCCTGGAACGAAGGAGAAGGATGGGTTCCGATCGGCACCTCTAATAGCGATAGTTTCATCGGTAGTTACGATGGTAATGGTTATTCGATCCATTATCTTTTTATCAACAGGCTAAACGAGCAGAGGCAGGGGCTTTTTGGTAATGTCCGCTTTGCTCTTCTGAAAAACATAACACTCGTTCAAGCTGACGTTTTATCTGCCGGTTATACCGGTATCCTGGTAGGGAGTTTGGGAAGCTCAACGGTTGAGAATTGTAGCACTTCCGGAGGAGTTACAGCTTCCGATAGTTTTGCCGGAGGGCTGGTTGGATATGCTTCATTTTCTCTCCTGTCCAACTCTTCTTCTAACTGTGTAGTGAATGGTGGCAGTTATACCGGAGGGTTGTCCGGGCAGTTGTTTTCAGCTGTCGTTGATAATTGTTATACTGAAGGGAGTGTTACAGGCAATAACAGTGTCGGTGGTTTAATCGGCAGAGCTAACGTTTATTCTCATACAAATCATAGCAACAGCTCCAGCTCAGTCTCCGGTAACAACAGGGTTGGTGGCTTGATTGGTGATAATAGTATTTCGATATTGATCAACAGTTATAGTAACGGTGTTGTCAATGGAGTAGAGGATAGCATCGGTGGACTGGTCGGATTGAACGAAGATTCACTAATCCATAACTGCTATAGCAGAAGTTCGGTTTCCGGTTATCGCTATGTAGGTGGATTGGTTGGGTATAACAGTTATCACTCTCATAGCCCAATTATCGAGTATAGTTACAGTACAGGTCAGGTTTCCGGAACAATTGCTGCTGGTGGTCTGGTTGGAGTTTCGAACGCCGGTTCTCTGATAAGAGATAGCTACTGGAATACCGATACAAGTGGAACTACCTATTCTTCCGGAGGAGAGGGCAGAACTACTACTGATATGACCTGGCCCTATGACGTCAATACTTTTATTAGCTGGGATTTTACTTATGCCTGGGTAGAGGATCAGGAACACGAAAACAATGACGGTTATCCCTATCTCGACTTTAATACTGACCTTCTCTTCGTCGGAGGTGCCGGCACAGAAGATGAACCCTTTCTTATTGACCGGTCCGCTAATCTCAAGAATATCCGTTATTTTCTGAGCAGGACAAATAGTGATAAGCATTTTAAGTTAGTTGCTGATATTGATTTTACAACTTCTTCAAGAAATCAGGGAGAGAAGTGGGTCTCGTTAGGTGCAACCCGGATTAACAGTTTTCAGGGGTGTTTTGATGGTAACGGACATACAATAACAGGGCTATATATAGATGAACCTGGTTATGAATATCAGGGACTGTTCGGTTATGCCGAAGAGGCTACAGTCAGAAATGTAGGAATAATCCATGCAGAAGTAACGGGAACGAATAATGTTGGAGTTCTGATCGGTTATGCCCGCGATACAGAGGTGAAAAACTGCTTCAGTACTGGTGTTGTCAATGCAAATAACTCAGTCGGTGGATTGATCGGCAGAAGCACTAGTAATACCATCATCGAAGAGTGTTACAGCAGGACAGAAGTCAATGCTTCCCGTTATGCGGGAGGGATGGCAGGCTATCACGGCAGTTCAACGATCAGAAACTGTTTCAGTACAGGTAATGTTACCGGGATTAACGCTCTCGGTGGTCTGACTGGTGGCAACTACACCAATTCGGTCGTTGAGAAGAGCTATAGTATCGGAGCAGTCAACGGGATAGAACAACTGGTGGGGGGCTTAACAGGGTATAACAGTAGTGATGCCGTGGTTATACGTTCTTATTGGGATATAGAGACAAGTGGCCAGGCCGAATCTCCTGCCGGTGAAGGGCGATATACGACTGAAATGACCTGGCCCTATGCCGGTAATACTTACATAGAATGGGATTTCCAACAGATATGGATGATAGATACCGATTATACACTCAATAACGGTTATCCTTTCCTGGCTGAGACGGTCGTCTCGGTAGATATGCCTGCAACACCACCGCTAACTGAACTGATTATCTACCCCAATCCATTCAATCCAGATACCACTATCAGATTGATAAATCCGGAGCAGAAGCCGGATGAGCTAGTTATCTATAACATAAAAGGGCAGAAGATCAGAGGGACAAAAGACCTGGAAGAGGATAATAACAGTTATTATTATATCTGGGACGGAAGAAATGACTATGATAAAACGGTTGCCTCGGGAGTGTATTTCGTGATCATCCGGGCAGAGGGGAAACTGCTGGAGAGCGGTAAGATGCTGCTGTTGAAGTAATTGGCCTCTTCGAAGTATGTCCGGTTAATTATTCAGAGGAACAGGGTAAGAGAAGAAGATCTCTCTTACCCTGCTCTGACCTCTATCCAAATTCGTTTCTCCCTCTTTCTCGATCCTGAAAAGAGCTGGAGAGCATTCCTCTCTTATCCCGACTCTTTGTCTCTTCCATATATCTACATTCTCTCGTTTTTTTACTTTTGAGTCTATTGATGCATAATCTTCGATTGACAATTTTCTTCTCTGCTGAAGATAATATCAAATGGAGTGAAACAGTGGAGAGAAAAATTGGATAAGAGAAATAAAGCAGTTCTGATCTCGGGCAATATACCGAGACAGCTATTTTTTCTGGCATTGCCGATGATAGCCGGAATGCTTGGGCTGGTCATTTTTAATCTCACCGATACCTTCTTCGTTGGCAGGCTGGGAAGTGAACAACTGGCAGCACTCTCCTTTACCTTTCCGGTAGTGATGGTCATTAACAGCTTCTCGGTCGGTATTGGTATCGGTGCCGGTGCCCTGATCTCCCGTTACGTTGGAGAAGAGAATCACTATAAGGTAGTGCGTCTCACCTCAGATAGCCTGATACTCGGCTTTATCTTCGTGCTGATGATTGCTGTTACCGGCCTTCTGACTGTCAGACCGCTCTTTACTCTGCTCGGAGCCAGGGGTGTCGTTTTAGATTATATCAACGACTATATGTCCATCTGGTATTTCGGGACCTTCATGGTTGTGATAACCATGATCGGTAATAATATCATCAGGGCACTTGGCGATACTAAAACTCCTGGCCTGATTATGATGATCTCTGCAGGTATCAACCTGATCCTCGATCCGTTGTTAATCTTCGGAATCTGGATTTTTCCCAGGATGGGAATCCAGGGTGCAGCTCTAACGACCGTTCTTTCTCGAAGCCTTGTAACCGTTGTTGCCCTCTATGTCCTGCACTTTCAACGGAGATTAATATCCTATCACAAGGTCAGTATAAAAGAGATCCTGATCTCCTGGAAAGAGGTACTCCATATAGGTATCCCTTCTGCCTCTATCAGGCTTGCCCTGCCAGTCGGTTCAGGAATAATAACCAGATTACTCGCTTCTCAGGGACCTTTGATCGTTGCTGGTTTCGGGGTCGCCACAAGAATAGAGTTCTTCTCACTCGCTCCTATCAATGCCCTATCCTCGGTTATGAGCCCCTTTACCGGTCAGAATCTCGGTGCCGGGAAGATCGACCGAGTCAAGCAGGGGAAACGGATAGGTCACAGATTCTCCCTGGTTATTGGTGGATTCCTGGCTGTTTTGCTGGCTATTTTTGCCCGGCCGGTAGCGGTAATTTTTAACGATAACCCCCAGGTTGTAAGTACCATCGTCCTCTATCTCAGAATCGTCCCGGTCTCGTACGGACTGGCCGGTACTCTCTATATCAGTTCGAGTATCCTCAATGTTTTCAGAAAGCCATATCAGGCAGCTGGCCTGATGGGATTGCAGATATTCGGCTTCTACATCCCGTTCGCTTTCCTCGGTAATTATCTGTTCGGACATGCAGGGGTCTTTGCCTCTCTCTCATTTTCTTACATAATGACCGGATTGATCGCTTATGAACTGGTGCGCAAAGAGATCAGGAAGTTGCAGAAAAAATTGCCCTCACTGAAAAAGAATAAAGCTTCGGAAGAATACGAAGTTCCCCCCTTTCCCGCAGAAGGCTGAGCCCTGCTTCGGGCAAATTGACGATAAATACTTTACTGATAATGATATAGCTGACTTCAACCTGTAAGAGGGAGCGTAGTCGGTACCCGGCCGACTCCCATACTCCTCTGAGGTTGTACTGGTGACGGGAGGATGGAGTAATGGGGTAACAGGTTCGTTTAAGGTTTAGAGTTGAGGGTTTAGAGATACCGGAGGAGGGGATTAGCAGGAAGGAATAAGTTCCGGAGTCCTGAAGTTTTATTAAGTGGATTAGGTAGATGATCAACAGGGGTAGCAAGCTCCAGCTTGCCAGAACCCCTGCTCTACATGCGTCAGCTTGCTTTGCTTCCAATTGTCTTGCTTCTATCCCCATTGGCTCGCTAAACTCCAAACACTCAACCCTAAACGAGTTCTCTGCTCTGCTTCCGCCGGCGCATCATATTGATTCGTGATAATTAGTGTCCATTTGTGGAATGCTAAATCCTCCTTGCTTTGCTGCCGCTGGAGCGTAAAAACTTTTTCTCCGTGTCTCCGTGCCTTCGT
>Ga0334901_1002075_pt1 | contig 18042 bp, 9 predicted proteins | sample GraSluR3_MG_3_FD_207216 | JGI IMG/M metagenome (GOLD analysis project Ga0334901, IMG submission 207216) | Sludge microbial communities from methane-producing bioreactor in Wageningen University, Netherlands - Granular Sludge_15_08-R3 | ecosystem: Engineered > Bioreactor > Anaerobic > Unclassified... | reverse complement strand
GGGCGATACGGCGAAGCCGCTCGCGGCCCGGCGCGGGCGCGACCGTTCGCAGTACCGCGATCAGCCGGCGCAGCAGGTCGGACGAGCCCGGCCGCGGTCGGCCGTTCCCGGAGTTCGCGGCATGCTCCTGCACGAGGCGTTCGAGGTGCTCGCAAAGCTCGGCGCCGTCGCCCATGCCGAGCGCGAGCAGGCGAACCGCCCTCGCGCGATGCCGGTCGAGAGCCCACTCGGCGGCGGCGACGACGCCGGCGTCGAGGTCGCCGCCGGCGATCATCTCCCGCAATTGGGACCCGAGCAGGTGCAGCATTGCTCCCTCGGCGCCGAACTCGGTCGCGATGTCGCACGGGACATGGCGCCCGTTGCCGGCGGCCCGGGAGGGAAGTCGCCCCTCGGTGAATGCCGGCCTCGCCCGCCGCCGGCTGACGGCCCACGGCAGCCCGGCCGCCGCGGCCACCAGGGCGCTCAGCAGGAAGACGGGGTCGGTGTGCCAGGGCGGGCGCCAGATGAGACTCGCCGCGATCTGTTCTCCCCGGGCCAGCAGGCGCACGGCCTCGGCCGGTGCCTCGCACTTCAACTCCGCCAGGCCGTAGCCCGGATGGGAGGGAAGGTCCTCCCATCCGGCCAGCCGCGCGGTGAACCGGCAATCGACGAATCGTCGCTGGTCGTCGCGCTCAAGGTCTTCGAGCAGCTTGCACGACACGCCGCCGGCGTCGCGCAGGGGCGATTGCATCCATCGCGGCAGGCGCACGCTGAACCGCAGCCCGTCGACCGGCGCGAGCACGACCAGGGGCTCTTCGGGCTTCACGCTGCCCGGCGAGGTCGCCCGGTACACGATGCGTCCGGCGAAGGGGGCCGGTATCTCCAGTCGGCGCTTCCAGCCGGCCAGTTGCCTGTCGGCCTGCTTTCGTTCGACGTCGATCTTCTTGAGCGATTGTTCGCGGTGGCGCTTCGCGCGAGCCAGGTCGTCGTCGCGCCGCTGTTCGAATTCTTTCTGGCCCCGGGCGACGTCGTCGAGCCGGGCTTCGAGGCGCAGGATTTCGCCCGTCAACTGCTTCTCCTGATCGCGGCTGAAGGCGAGATAGTCGTCGAGCCCCCGCTCGATTCCTTCCCTTTGCGCCGCGACCTTCTGCAATTGCTCGTCGAGCTTGCGCACCTCGATTTGCCGCGAGGCCATCTCGTTGGCCTTCTGGGAGTATTCCTGCTGGCCGGTCACGTCTTTCAGGCGGAGCTTTGCCAGGCGGTCGTGCTCCTCCCGGCACAGCGCCAGATCGCCCTGCGCCTGGTTCCAATCGCCCCGAAGCCGGCTTTCCTCCCGATGGAGCTTGTTGATCTCGTCCTGCTTGGCCAGACGCTCGCGCAGCCGGTCGCGCAGCAGCCTCTCCTTTTCCAGAACGAGGTCGTTCAGGTTGGTGCGCCAAGTGCGCTCCTGGGCGTTCAGCTCGGCGAGCTTCTGGGTGATTTCGGGATCGACGGCCAGGGGCTGATGGAGCAAGATGCCTCTCTCGGCGGCCAGGCTCTCGCGGCGAAGCTCGAGGACGGCGATTTCGGCCTCGGCGGCGGGCGAGTGAACGCGGACGAGAAGGTCGTCTTTGGCGACCACCTTGGAAGAGGCGACCTCGGCGACGTCGAACTCGGCGAGCCGTCGCACCGTGAACAGGCCGTCGCCCGACAGAAGGCCCTCGCGCGGCACGGCGGCCTGCCACAGCGCCGACAGCAGCATGCCCGCCAGGCCGCCGACCGCCAGCACCGCCGCGGTCCGCCGCGCGCCGGACCGCGGCTCGGCACGGGCGCCGCCTCGCAGGCTCGCGTTGCGCGATCGCCAGACGTGCAGGGCGCACGTGAGGCAATAGGCGCCGAACCCGACGCCGGCGCCGATCACGACGACTTGCGCCATCGCGGTCCACTGCATCGTTTGTGCTCGCTAGAGTCTCCAGGGGAAAAGCCGGCAACGCGATCCGACTCGAAAGCCCGGCACCAAGAACGTGCGGCCGTGCGCCGAAGCCGGCGCATGGCCGCACGGGCCGCCGGGCGCAACGCCGGGCGACTATTGTTTTACCCGGATGTCTTCGGATGCCTCGTCACCTTCGACGATCAGCGTGATGACGACCGTGCTGAACTTCTCGGTGACGTCACCGATGATTGTCTTCACGGTCTCCTTGCTGCACTGGGCCACGAGATTGCCGCAGTCGTCGGCGAACGTGCCGACCTGCTCCTCGTCGACCACTTCGCCGTCCACGTACAGTTCGACACTCAGGTCGTCGTCGAACGCGACGTCGGTGTGCACCGTGACGTTTCCGCCCCCCGAAGAGAGGACGAGCGTCTGCGGGGCCACCCGAATCTCCAGAGCGAGACCGGTGCCGGCGAGCAGCGCGACGAAACCCAACGCGGTGACCACAACCAAGAGCTTCTTCATCCAACCGCCTCCATCACGAACACTCCGTGCCCTTGTCGCCGCCACTGGCCTCGACGGTCGTGCCTTGTTGAGTAAGCAAACTTCGTACCGATTTCTCCGGTTTGGCCGATTTCGCGACCCGCGCACGCGCATCCATGGAAGGTCTCGGCCGTTTTGCTCGCGAATTCGGGCGGAAGACCGAGCCGCCCGGCGTCGAGTCGAGGGCTGCCGTGCGCCCCGCAACGAGCGAAACGATGGGCCGGTCCGTTTCACCGAGTGTTGCAGAGGTGTCTCACGGGGCGCGCGGCCTAGGGGGGCGAAGCCACCTCGCCGCCGGAACGCGTGGCCAGGGCCCGATAGACCTCGAGGTCGATCTCGTCGCTGATCATCCGGGTCGATCCGTCGGCCAGCACGAAGTTCGCGCCGAAGGGATGGTGGCTGCTGAAGTCGGCGAAGTCGTTGAGCACGTGGTTCGGCACGGCGCCGGCCCGCCCGACGACGCGGGCCATGGCGCGGCCAGCCTCGGGCACGGCGCCGACCCACGTGGCGATGCCCAGGCGCGACGACCGCTCGCCGACCAACAGCGTATTGCTCAGCCCGTCGCGCACGTCGTCGAAGCGAACCGCGCTGTTCTGGAAGAAGCATCCGTCCCCGGCGGACGGGCTGGCCTCGATGGTTCGCGTGCCGAAGACCCCGACGTAGTTGGCGCGGGCGACCGGGAACATCGGCGGTGCGCCGGGTCCGGTTCCACGATGCAGCATGAACAGGGGCTCGGCGGGATCCGACGGGCAGAGGAACATTGCCAGGGAGGTTTCGCGCAAGCGCTGGTTGGCGGGGTGGCCGATGGGCAGCCCGCCAAGGCCCGATCCGGGCCCGCCCCCGGGCCCGCCCCACGGCCCGCCCCCCGACGCTTCCTGGAGCGCTTCCTGCTCGAGAAAGGGCAGCGCGACAGCGGCCCAGCCCCAGCCGGGGTCGCCGTTGGGAGCCGACGAGACCCATCCCGGAGGAAGCGATCGGTGGGTCGTGTGGTGGTGGTGCAAGGCCAGCCCGATCTGCCGGACGTGGTTCTGGCACTGGGCCCGCCGGGCGGCTTCGCGGGCCGCCTGAACCGCCGGCAGCAGCAAGGCCACGAGCACCCCGACGATGGCGATCACCACCAGCAGCTCGACCAAGGTCAATCCCCGCGATGGTCTGGTCATCGACACGAATGCACCTCGCAGGCGGAAGCGCTGCCGCGGTGTGTCACGCGACACTTCGAGCGCCTTCAGGCGGACACGTCGGCACCCGGGGGATGCAGCCACGGTACCATGCTTGGCGGCGACGGGCCAGACGCCAACGGACGCATCGCCGCCGGCCGCCGTGGGCAGGCCGATCGGCCCGTCGGGCTGGTTCGCCGGCGCTTGCTCACAACGTCGGGGCTTGCAATCGGTGTGCCCCGGCGCAATATTCGCCGTAGATCGGCGTCCCCGGGCTGCCCCGACGATTCTGCCTCCCCTTGCAGGGTCTATCGCCATGAGGATCGGCTTGAAGCTGACCGCGGCCTTTCTTGCGATCGCCTCCCTGGTGGGAGCGGTCGGCTATCTCGCCCGCGACACCAACCGGGAACTCGAACGCCAAATGGAGCTGCTCAGCCGCAGCGCGATCGTCAAGGTGGCCGGAACCACGGAGATGACCGTGGCGCTTTATGCGGGCCAGTTGGCCGCTCACGAGCTGGTCGCGCAAGGACGCCGCGAGGCGTCCCGGGGACCGGCACCCGACCCGATGCGCGCCGCCGATTCGATCAATCGCCATCAAGAGACCGTCCATGAGCAGATCGCCCAGCAGCATGCGGCCGCCGAATCGCTGGTCCGCTGGGCCGCCGATCACGGCTGGCCGGGGCTGGCCGAACGCGAGGCCACCGAGACGCTGCCGACCTTGGACCGGCTCGAGCGGCAGTTGGCCGAGCACGAGCGGTTGATGGACGAATTTCTCGCCCTGGCGGCCGACGACGCCGACCAGGCCGAGCGCTTCCTCGATGACCGGCTTTGCTCCCATTTCGACGCGAGCCTGCTGCCGATCCTGGCGGGGTATCGCGAACGGGCCGAGAGGGAGTTCACGCAAGGCATCCGCACGGCCGAGCGGGCAATGGCCGTGGCCGACGAGCGGCGGGGGCTGCTGATCGTCGCGGCTGCGGCCGGCGCGGTTCTCATGGGCCTGGCCATGTCGCGATCGATCGGCAAGCCGCTCGGCAGGCTGCAACAAGCGGCGCTGGAAATGGGACGCGGCCGGCTCGACACCCGCGTCGCCGTGCGCTCGCGCGACGAAATCGGCGTGCTGGGCGGCGCGCTGAACCAGATGGCCGCCGCGTTGCAGGAGACGACCGTTTCCAAGGCTTACCTCGACAACATCATCCGGTCGATGCGCGAGATGCTGATCGTCGCCGATCCCGCGATGCGAATTCGCCACGTCAACCCGGCCGCGTGCGCCGAGTTGGGCTACGCCGAGGACGATCTGACCGGCCGGCCGATCGCCGATCTTTTCGATGCCGAGTGCCTCCCGGCCGGGGTGCCGCTTCCCGAAGCCCTGGGGCAGCGCGGGCAGTGCCGGATGAAGGACCGCTCGGGCCGGCTCATCCCGGTCTTCTGCTCGGCCGCCGCGATGCCCGACGCGACCGGCCGACCGGGAGGCGTCGTCTGCGTGGCCGCCAACATCTCACGCCAGAAGGAGATCGAAGAGCAACTCCGCGCTTCGCTTCGCGAAAAGGAGCTGCTGCTCAAGGAGGTCCATCACCGCGTCAAAAACAACCTCCAGGTCATTTCCAGCCTGCTCAGCCTCCAGGCGCGGGAGCTGCGCGACCCCGGCATGGCGCGGCTGTTTCAAGAGAGCCAGGGACGAATCCGCTCGATGGCGCTCATCCACGAGCAGCTCTACCGGTCGAACGATCTTGCCCATATCGACTTCGCGGCGTATGCTCACGAGCTGATCGGGCACGTGCGCCAGGGGCTCGGCAGCCGGGCCGCGCCGGTGAGCATCCGTTTGGAGATCGCGCCGGTCGCGTTCCCGCTCGATTTGGCCATTCCGTGCGGCATGATCGTCAACGAGCTAGTCGCCAACGCGATCGAGCACGCGTTTCCCGACGGGCGCGCGGGCGAGATTCGCGTGGAGCTTGTCGACGACGACGGATACCTGCTGACGGTCGCCGACGACGGAGTGGGAATGGCCCTCGAACCGGGCGACGGCGCGGCGACCTCGATGGGGTTGAAGGTCGTGCAGGCCCTGGCCCGGCAAATCCACGGCAAGCTCGACGTTCAAACCGGCCAGGGGACGGCTTTCGCGCTCCGCTTCAACCCGGCGGAACCCCGGCGACCACCCGGCGCCGATCCGTGACGACGCTTCCCTTCGCGGCGCCGGCGAGAGGCCGCCCAAGACCGGCTCCGCCGCAAACCACGGTTTCACTCATTCACGGCACTTTGCGGGAACGGCCCCTTTCGACATGCGAGAACCAGCCGCCAGGATCCTGATCGTCGAGGACGAGCAGATCGTCGCCGTCGATGTCGAGAGCCAGCTTCAGTGTTTGGGGTACCGGGTGGTGGGGACGGCGGCCTCGGGCGAAGAAGCCTGCCGGTTGGCCGCGGCCGAGGAGCCCGATCTCGTGCTCATGGACGTCCGGATCGAGGGAGCGCTCGACGGCATCGAAACGGCCGAGCGAATCCGCCGGCTGCGCGACGTGCCGATCGTGTTTCTGACGGCATATACCGACGTCGACACGCTCGAGCGGGCGAAACGCATCGAGCCGTACGGCTACGTCGTGAAGCCCTTTGCCCAGCACGACCTCGAAGCCGCGCTGGAGGTCGCGCTCTACAAGGCCGCCGTCGACGAGCGACTGCGCCGAAGCCACGAGAACCTTCAGACGATCCTCGACGCCCAGCGCCACGGAACCGTGATGCTCGACGCGTCGGGCCGGATTCGTTTCGCCAGCCGGGCCGTGCGCAACATGGCCGGGGCCGGCGAGGCGGAACTCACGGGCCGACCGCTGGCCGACCTGCTGGCGCCGGCGGGCAGCCGGACAGCGGACCTGGAAGCCGCGCTGCGCAACCCGACGGCCGATCGCGGCAACGTCTCGGTCGTGCTCGGGGCCGGCGAGCCGCGTCCTCGCCACCTGGAGATCGAAGTCGTCGACGATCCGCGCGCCGATGGCGGGCGCATCCTGTTCGTCTACGACGTCTCCCCGCTGCACGACCTGCGCCGCCAGTTGGACGAGCACTCGGCCTTCGAACACATCGTCGGCAAGTCGAAGCCCATGCGCCAGGTCTTCCAGATGATCGAGGACCTGGCGCGCGTCGATGCGACGGTGCTCATCGAAGGCGAGACGGGCACGGGCAAGGAGCTCGTCGCCCGGGCGATCCACCGGCTCAGCCGGCGCCGCGAGGGGCCGTTCGTGGCCCTGAACTGCGCCGGTCTGAGCGAAGAGCTTGCCGCCAGCCAGCTTTTCGGGCACCGGCGCGGGGCGTTTACCGGGGCGGTGGACGACCAGCGCGGCTTGTTCGAGGCGGCCGGCGGCGGAACGCTCTTCCTCGACGAGATCGGCGAGCTGCCCCTTCGCGTGCAGACCACGCTGTTGCGCGTCTTGGAAGAAAAGGCGGTGCTGGCCTTGGGCGAGTCGACGCTGCGCCCGATCGACGTCCGCGTGATCGCCGCCACGCACCGCGACCTCGCTCGCGAAGCGGCCGCCGACCGCTTTCGCCAGGACTTGCTCTACCGCATCCGCGTCGCCCGGGTACGCCTGCCCGCCCTGCGCGACCGGCGCGAGGATTTGCCGATCCTCGTGCGGGCGTTTCTGGCCGACCATCGGGCGTCGACGGGCAAACCGGTCGACACGATCGGCGACGACGCCATGGCGATCCTCATGGACTACCGCTGGCCGGGCAACGTGCGCGAGCTGCGCAACGCGCTGGAGTTCGCCGTGATCCGTGCGCGTGGCTCGATCGTGCGGCCCGAGGACCTGCCGCCCGAGCTGCTCGATCTGGCGCCGGAGGCGCCCGTCGACGAGCCCGGCCTCGACGAAGCCGACCGCGTCAAGGCGGCGCTGAAGTGGGCCCGCGGCAATCGCACGCGCGCGGCCGGCCTGCTGGGCATCAGCCGCGCCACCCTGTACCGGCGGCTCCGCGAACTGGGCATTGATGAGGGGTAGACGCGAAAACTCGCGTCAGAACAAGTGGACGAATTCTGCCGGCGCAGCGCGCCTGTGGCGCGCATTTCCCGTGACGGGCGAAACGCGGGCGGGCGAGACGCGGGCGGTCACGCGAAGGCGCGAAGGGGATTACCGCGCGAAACGCGGGCGGGCGAGACGCCGACGGGCGGGCGAGACGCGGGCGGGCGGGCGAGACGCGGGCGGGCGGGCGAGACGCCCGCGCTCCAGCAGCCACGTCCTGCCGCGAGACGCAAAGCCGCTTTCCGGGCCCTACTCTTGGTAGGCCATCAGGTAGTCGATCGCCTCGACGGCCCGTTCCCGCTGCTTCGGCCTGGCCGACTCGGCCTCCTCGACCGCCTGCCAGAGGGCGAGTTGGGCGTAGAGGTCGGCGGTGAGGGGAGTGGTCTGGCCCGACTGGGAAATCCGGACCCCCTCGCCGTCGTACGCAACTCCGTCAATGGAAACGACGAAGAAGTCGACGCTCGTGACGCTTCTCGTCGAAAGGTTGTCGGTCGAGAACTCGACCTGCCCGGCCGCGTTCGTGGTGCCGCTCCGGGTCAGGCTGCTGCCGTTCCACGTGAAGGTGCCCACGACGTTCGCGCCCGTGACAGAGCCGCTGCCATCGGCGATGGTCACCGAAACCAAGGCTTTCCAGAAGTTCTTGTTGATCGACTGTGCCCAGCCGGCGAGTTCAACCGTGAGCGTGGGGACACTGTTGTCGACGGTCACGGGGATGCTGGCGCTGGCGGACTGGGAAGGGGTTCCGGTATCGGTTGCTTCGGCCCGAATCGTGTAATCGCCGTCGTTGTAGAGGGACGTCTCCCACGTGATCGACCAGGTGTCATCGACGTTGTCGCCAACGCCGATGCTCGTCTCCCCGACGAAGAACTCCACTTGGGCCACCCCGCGGTCGTCGCTCGCCTCGGCGGTGATGACGACCGTGCCGGAAACCGTCGCGCCGGGCTCCGGGCTCGTGATCGCCACCGTGGGCGCGTCGTCGACGTTGTCGAGGTAGACCGTGATGCTGTGGCTGCCGATATCCCCTTGCGAGTCTGTTGCCTCCGCCCGAATCAAGTAGGTGTCGTCGAGGTAGGCGGACGTGTCCCATGTGACCGACCAGCCGTCGTCGCCGTACTCGCCGTCGCCGATGCTCGTCTCGCCCACGAAGAACTCGACTTGCTCGATCGTACGACCCTCGGCCTCGGTAACGCTTGCCGTGACCTCGACCAAGGCCACGTCCCGCAGGACCTCTCCGTCGGTGGGATTTGTGATCTCGACCGTCGGCGCGAGGTCTACGAGCAGATCGCCCGCCCAGCCGATCTTCTCCAGATAAACGTCGGGGCTAGCGGCGTGCGTCAGGCCATACACGGGGTCGTTCCAAGCCTTGCCGCCGTCAATGAGTGCCTGGCGGATGGCGTACACGCCCGCGGCATCCGTCGCCCGGCCGTTGTCGGCGATGTACAGCGCCGCCAAGCCGGCGGCGTGGGGCGACGCCATGCTCGTACCGCTGTATTGAACGAAATCGTTGTTCAAGTGCGTCGACCACACGTTGACCCCCGGCATCATCAAGTCGATCGCGGCGCCGGGTGAGGTGACCGGGTTGTCGCCCACGACGCTTCTGCTGTAGTTGCTGAAGCTCGCGAAGCTGTCGTCCGGGCCGTACTCCGTGCTGGGGCCAAGCCCGCCCGGCTTGCCGTCGGTATCGACGAAGGCCGAGATCGTGGCCACCTCGGGAAAGGCGGCGGGGATGAAGTCGTCGCTCGTTCCGAAAACGCCGTCGCGGCCGTAAACGTCCTGGATGTCGTTGCCCGCGGCTACCACGAACACGATTCCCTCAGCGACCCCTGTCGCAATGGCCGTTCGCATGGCACTGTTCTCCTCCGCGCTGCCTCCCGGCCAGCCGAGGCTCATGTTGACCACTTCGATGGTCGGCGTTATGCCATCCGCGTCCTTCAACGCCACAACCCAATTCACCCCCGCGATAATGTCCGACACGTAGCCGCCGCCGGAGGAATTGAGGACCTTGACCCCCCAGAGCCGCGCGCCCGGGGCGACGCCGATGTAGCCCCAGCCCTGGTCGCGAGCCGCCGCCGTGCCCGCCACGTGGGTCCCGTGGCCGTGGTCGTCGGTGAAGTTGCCGTCCTCGAACGATCCGCGGCTCCGCGGCGGGCCGATGTCCACCGTGTAGAACCGCCGCCCCCCTGCGATGTTCAGGTCGAAGTGATCCTTGATCCCCGTGTCGATGATGGCGATGTCGACGTCCACGCGCGCATCGTCGGTAATGGTCTCATTCCAGGCCGTCTCGCGTGGATAAGTCATCTCGGCCGGACGTCCGATCCGCCGGACGCCCTCGGGAACCGTGTCGCCCAGCGCGTGCACGAGCACGTCGGGCTCGATCGTCTCGACGTGGGGGTTGTTGAGCAGGTGCTCGGCGGCCGCGGGGGGCAACTCGACCGAAAAGCCTTTCAGGGCGTCCTCGTAGACGTGGCCCACACGCCCGCCCCAAGGCCCGATCATCGCCTGGGCGGCCTGCGCCACGTCGGACACGGCCGGGTCGAGCGTGACGATGAACCGCTCGGGCGGGCCGCCCGGCCGATCCGGTCCCTGCAGCCCCAGCGTGCTGAGGACCAGGCGCGGCTCCAATGCTTCCACCAGAAAACGGCGTCGGCGCACCATGACTCGCTCCTTCCACTCGGGATTCGATCGGGATCACCGCGAACGGAAAACGCCGGCAGAATACCAGAACGGACTTTCCCGGTCAATCATCCGGGCCAACAGGCCCCTCGAAGAGGGGCTGGCCGGTGAACGTGGGCAGCCCGCGGCAATCCGATCGGGTGGAACGACGCAACCGATCTTCCAGACGCCCCCGTCGCCTCGGGCGTCTCGCCCGCATCACCGGACATGGGTCCCGCCCGGGGCGATGATCGCCGATCGCCTGGCCCAATTTCGAGGACAAAAACACCCCGAACGCTGCTCGGCGTGGTCTTCGGGGCCGGCCCGGGCCGATCGCGGTTGCGTCGCCCCACCCCATCGCGGTAGATTGACGCATCGCGTATCGCGTGGGTCGGGCAATCCGCCTGGGAGGTCTGGGACGTGACGCCGCAGGAATTCATCGTCAAGTGGAAGCGAGCCGCGCTCTCCGAACGCAGCGCCTGCCAGCAGCACTTTCTCGACCTGTGCGACGTGCTGGGTCAGCCCAAGCCGGCCGCGGCCGATCCCGACGGCGCCTGGTACACGTTCGAGCGGGGCGTCCACAAGACCACGGGCGGCCAGGGGTGGGCCGACGTGTGGATGCGCGGGCGTTTCGGCTGGGAGTACAAGGCCAAGCACAAGAGCCTCGAGGCCGCCTACCGCCAACTACTGCTCTATCGCGAAGACCTCGAAAACCCGCCCCTGCTGGTCGTGTGCGATCTCGACCGGTTCGAGGTCCACACGAACTTCACGGCCACGGCCAAGCGGGTCCACGCGTTCGATCTCGACGGGCTGGCCGATCCGGCCAACCTCGACGTGCTGCGCAAGGTCTTCACCGACCCCGACGCCCTGCGCCCGGGGCTCACGACCGAGAGCATCACCCGGCAAGCGGCCGAGCGCTTCGCCTTGCTGGCCGAGGGGATGCGGGTGCGCGGGGTCGAGGCCCCCGTGGCCGCCCACTTTCTCATGAAGCTCATGTTCTGCATGTTCGGCGAAGATATCGGGCTTTTGCCCGAAAAGCTCTTCACGCGCATCCTCGCGGGCAGCAAGAGCGACCCCCGGCGCCTCGCCGAGCGCCTTCGGGCCCTGTTCGAGGCCATGTCGACGGGCGGCGATTTCGGGGCCGACCCGATCGTCTGGTTCAACGGGGGCCTGTTCCGCGACGCCGGCGTGGTCGAGCTTCGCCCGGCCGAGATCGAAGAATTGATCCGCGTGAACGATTACGACTGGGCCCACGTCGAGCCGTCGATCTTCGGCACGCTGTTCGAGCGCACGCTCGACCCGGCCAAGCGTTCGCAGATCGGGGCCCACTACACGAGTCGCGAAGACATCGAAACGCTGCTCGAGCCCGTGGTCATGGCCCCGCTGCGCCGCGAGTGGGCCGAGGTGCGGGCCCGCTGCGACGAGCGGTGGGAAAAGGTCAAAAAGGCCGGCGCGAAGCCCTCGGCCCGGGCCCGGGCGCCCTCGAAAGCGCGGCGCGACTTCGAGCGCCCCCTGCTCGATTTCGTCGAGCGCCTGGCCCACGTGCGCATCCTCGACCCGGCCTGCGGGTCGGGCAACTTTCTCTACGTGGCGATCCACCTGCTCTTGAACCTCGAGAAGGAGGCCATCGCCTACGGCGCGACCCGCGACGTGGGCATGTTGCCCCACGTGCGCCCGACCCAGCTTGCGGGCATCGAGATCAACCCCTACGCGCAGGAACTGGCCCAGGTGGTCATCTGGATCGGCTACCTGCAATGGATGCACCACAACGGCTTCAGCGCCCCGCGCGACCCCGTGCTCGAGCCGATCGAGAGCATCCGCCTGATGGACGCGATCCTCGACCTCTCCGACCCCGACCACCCGAACGAGCCCGAATGGCCCCAGGTGGATTTCATCGTGGGCAACCCGCCGTTCTTGGGTGGGAAACTGCTCCGCAGCAATCTGGGGGACGAATATGTGGATGCCATGTTCCGCGTATGGGACGGCCGCGTACCGCGCGAGGCGGATTTGTGCTGTTACTGGTTCGAGAAGGCGCGACGTCAGGTAGAACGGCGAAAATGCGGCCGTGCGGGGCTGCTCGCGACACAGGGTATTCGCGGGGGTGCCAACCGTCGAGTCGTCGAGAGTATCAAACGGATCGGAGACATCTTCTTCGCGGAAAGCGACCGACGTTGGATACTCGAGGGTGCAGCGGTTCACGTGTCCATGATCGGATTCGATAACGGAACGGATAAGCACCGAATCCTGGATGGCCGCCACGTGCCTCAAATCAACGCAAACCTGGCCAGCACAGCGGATACAACAGTGGCAAAAGCTCTGAAGACCAACCTTCGCGCGTGCTACATGGGCGCCACAAAAGGAGGCGCGTTCGACATTTCGGAGCCTCATGCTTTAGCCATGTTGAAGCTCCCGAATCCCCATGGTCGCCCGAATTCCGACATCGTAGTGCCCTGGGCGAACGGGCTCGATGTGACACGGAGACCGCGGGGAATCTGGATCATCGATTTCGGGACGCAACTGGCCCTGCAACACTCGGCCGCATACGAAGAACCTTTCCGTCACATCGAACAAAACGTGTATCCGGTGCGGCGAGAAAACCGACGCAAGGCGTATCGAGATCGGTGGTGGATTCATGTGGAGCCGCGACCGGCAATGCGAACAGCGCTTTCCCAGCTACCGCGCTTTATCGCCACAGTCAGAGTGAGTAAGCACCGTCTTTTCGTCTGGATGACCCAGCCGACGTTGCCCGATTGTCAGTTGTTCGTATTCTCTCGTTGCGAAGACTCTTCGTTCGCGTTACTTCATTCTCGATTGCACGAGGTGTGGGCGCGCGCTCAGGGAACACAGGTTCGCGAACGCGAAAGCGGTTTCCGCTACACGCCGACGACGTGCTTCGAGACGTTCCCTTTTCCCGAGCCGCGAGCGGAGCAGGAAGCGGCGATCGCCGAGGCGGCCAGGGAGCTGGACCGGTTGCGGAACCACTGGCTCAATCCGCCCGAGTGGACCCGCCAGGAGGTTCTGGAGTTTCCCGGGTCGGTCGACGGGCCGTGGGCGCGGTACGTCGATCCGGAGACGGTCCGGTGGATCGAGTGCGATCATGCCAGCCCGCTCCCGCAAGCCGCGGAGCGGGCCTTGCCCGCCGGGCGCGCGACGGCGCCCGGGGCGGGCAAGGTGGGCATCGGCACCGTCCGCTACCCCCGCCTCGTGCCCCGCGACGAGCCGTGCGCCCGGGAACTCAAAAAGCGCACCCTGACGAACCTCTACAACGAGCGTCCCACCTGGCTCGACCTGGCCCACCGCAAGCTCGACGAGGCCGTGTTCGCCGCCTACGGCTGGGACCCCGGCATGACCGACGAAGCCATCCTCGGCGCCCTGCTCGAGTTGAACCTCCAGCGCGCGGCCGAGGGCTCGGGGGGATGAGGTATTTCGCGCGAAAGGCCCGTCTCGGCGAAGGCGCCCGGGACGCCGACGTCGACGAGCGGCGAACACACACGAGAAGCCGAACGGATCATGGCAACGGGCGACACGGTGTTTGCGAGGGGAGAGGTCGCGATGACGAAACGTAAGCAAGCGGCGCGCCACCCGGTCTATGATCACACCGGAAAGTTCCCGCCCCGGCGCCTCGACTGGGACCGGTTGATACCGCTGATAGGCCCGGCCAGCGCCGCGTTGGCTCGCTACGACGGCTTGCTCTCGGCCATTCCGAACGCCGACGTGCTGCTCTCGCCGCTGACGACGCAAGAGGCCGTCCTGTCGTCCCGCATCGAGGGCACCCAGGCGACGATGGGCGAAGTGCTGGAGTACGAGGCGGGCGGAGGCAAGGACGCGCTCGACTCGAAGAAGGTGGACGACATCCACGAGATCCTCAACTACCGCCGCGCGATGCGCGAGGCCGTCGATCAGCTCCAACGGCTCCCGCTGTGCCAGCGGCTCGTCAAGCAGATTCACAGCACGTTGCTCGAGCAGGTGCGGGGGTACGACAAGGCGCGCGGACGGTACAAGCCCGTCGCCAATTACATCGGCCCCCCGGGCTGCACCGTGCAGCAGGCGCGGTTTGTGCCCATCGCCCCGGAGCACGTGCAAGAGGGAATGAACCGCTGGGAGAAGTATCTGCACGAGGAGGCCCCGGACCGGCTTGTGCAACTGGCGATTGTTCATGCCGAGTTCGAAGCCTTGCACCCGTTCCTGGACGGCAACGGCCGGCTGGGCCGGATGCTCATTCCGCTGTTCCTCTACGAGCGGAACCTGCTCCATGCCCCGATGTTCTACCTGAGCGAGTACCTTGAGACCAACCGGCAGGAGTATTACGACCGGTTGCTCGCGGTGTCGAGCCAGGATGATTGGACCGGCTGGTGCCGGTTCTTCCTCGATGCCGTGGAGAAACAGGCGAGGGAGAACGAAGCCAAGACGAGGCGGATCCTGGCGTTGTACGACGAACGGAAGCGCTGGATCGTCGGCGCCACCCATTCGCAATACGCGATTGCGGCCCTGGATTTCCTGTTCAGCCAGCCGATCTTCAGCGCATCGAGCTTCGTGACCGCAGCCCGGATCCCCGCGCCAACGGCACGCCGCATCCTTAAGTTGCTGCGCGACAAGGGCATGCTGACGGTGTTGCGAGAGCCTCGCGGGCAGGTGCCGGGGGTCTTGGCCTTCTCCGAACTACTCAACGTGGCAGAGGGCCGAACCGTGTTTTGACGATCACCCATGAGCGACAAACGGATTTGTCGCTCACGAAACGCCAAATATGATCGACAAATGGCGTTGTCGCTCACCGGTGAGCGACAACGGGTGCCGTTCCCTGGAATGGGGGCTGCCCCCATCTGTGGCAGGGAGGCAGGGTCCGTTGCACGACCGACGCCATGACGGGCATTTCGCGATCAGGTCGAAGGAAAGGCTCGCCCTCAAGCTGTGCAGCCGGCTGGCCGGCGACGGGAACGCGGCTGTGGCGCATCCATGTGCTCGACCAGATTGCCCCCCGTTGCCGGGTGGCCACCCCGCTGCCTTCGGCAAAGCCGTCGCCGATGGACTCGAGCAGATCGCCCGGATCGCCGCCGCCCACCGCCGCCGCGAAAAACCCTCCGCCTGATTCAACGTCTCATGGCGCTCGGCGCTTGACCGCATCGACAATTCAGAAAGTGCCGACCCTTTGACAAGGCAAGAAAGGGCATGGCAGGCAAAAGAATGATTGCCGGAAGAAACAAGACGCCCGAAGCCTTGTCGCTTCGGGCGTCGGCGGGCAACATTCTCCCGCCTGACCTGGCTGTCCCTCGTTGGGTTGCACCCCTGCAGAGCCCAACTCCGTTTTACCCGGCAACGTATCGTGTGGCTCGAACCGCCGGTCCCGGCAGAGATTTCGTTCCGGAACCGGCCGTTCAAAATCGACATAAGCGCCGATCGGGTCGGCGTCGAAAAACGTCCCAGAGTTTCGCTCGACAAATCCGAATTCCTGGTACAATAGTCATTCACACCCACTCACAATCACCCCGATGTCGATTTGGAAGCGCCGCGCACATGTCGATTTTCAAGCGCCGCGCGACAGGGAAGAGCGCCGGCCATTGGGTTGGCATGGCCCCTATTTGAACCCGTGAAAGCTGACTCTCGTGCCCGCATGTCCTCCTGGCTTCCCGGCGAGATCGCACCGGAACGGCTGATCGCAAGTCTCTCTGTCACGGTCGGTCGGTATGGCCCACACTCCGCATGGGTGCCACGGCCTTTGCCAGTGCCGAGGGCGAGTGGGCGCTGCGTCGTCGAGATGGCCAACCTGGGGCATCGTACACGGCGGCGAGGACGTTCATTCTGCGGAGCCTGAGAAAGGGCACTGGCAGAGCCAGTGGCACACCTCGACCGTGCCACCCCGCCGGTTCGCGGCATTGGCTGAATCTTGCCAGAACCACCCAGGCTCGTCAATGTATGCACCTATCCCCATTGCTGTCCTTGGCACAATCCCCTTTTCTTTCCCGGGAGGAATGGATTCTGTTGAGGGGGAACGGTAAAAGAGCGGGAGTGTGATGTCGCACGATCGACCCGCTCTGGCGGATTCTCTGGCCCTTAATCAAGGTAATTCCACTGCCGCTTATCGAAGTCGTAGATTCTCCGGCCAAATGGCGGAACTTCGTACCATACAAGCATGGCGTGTCCATCTATATTCCAATAAAAGAATTCGCCAAAGGCAAAGCAATACTTGGCACGTGGAATAGACGGCAGATACCGAGGAACGAGTTCATCAAGCTTCTGCGGAAACTCGCCGGTGGCTTCGTGGTACTTCTCACAAGCCGCGGTAATTCGCGGGGCGTTTGCCTTTGCGATCCTCAATTGAACAGCGTTGTTGGCCAACACCAGTCCCAATGTCACGGGTGGAACTGCCATTCTTAGGAGAGCCACTCTCCAGCCGTGCCGCTGGATCGCGTTTTTCACAACGCTGACCACAAACCATATCGGGCAGATAATCAATGACATGACAAACGATCCGCTAAGCACTGCATCCCAGGCCAGCAATACACTCCCGGTGCTAATACTCACTCGAATGCCGCGATGAGAACACACGTAGCGAACGAGGCTCGTCAACCACGACTCATTGTGCGATCGTTCAGATGCCCGGCGCGAACTCTCCCGCATCTCACGGTACTCCTCAAGAGTTGTGCCAGAATCGCAAAACGAGAACCACCCTGGCTTTCCTATCAGGTGCAAGTAAACGTGCGTTCACCAGTTTCTGCAATCCTCGAAACGATGCGCGTCGCAAAGCGACCAGTCTCTAGTTGCACAGCGCCACTTTTCACAATGGACAACATAGAGCCGCCGACAGATAAGGATTTACGACGACGAATCTTGCCCAGCTTCTAAAGCGGCGCTGTCCAACTAGTATTGGTCATCGAGCCATTTCAAGAATTTTTTCCACTCCGGGGACGTGGGCCAAAGGTCGTTAGAAAACCAGAACGCAGCCCATGCACCCTTTTTCCCCCAGCGATATTGCAGCCAAGTCGGTGGAGACGGCGGCTTGTTCGGGTCGTCCCGTTTCAGCCAGTTCTCCCGAGCGTACGGGAAGAGTTTCAGGAAGGTATAACCGTCATTGAAAACGTCCGCAATAAAGCCGGCCGAAAAGTTATCGGTTACCCATCGAGCGTTCCAACTCTGAAAGAAGTGATCGATAGACGCCCAAACGTCATTGTCCGCGATGTCCCGAACTTGTTTAATCAGGCCCAACGCCCTCAGAGCGTCGCCGCGAGTGAGAATAAGCGCCTGCAAGATCAAGTCTGCCACTACCTGGTCAAGCGGAAGGCTTTGCGACATCAGTTCGGCGTAGAGATCGAGAAGCGTTTGAACCTCACTCGCGCAGCCGGTCGGATCGGTGGCGTTGGTCGGACAGTTGCCCACATACCGATACACGTTCGCGTCCCGCGCCGCAAACCCAATCGGATCCTCGCTCACCCAACGCCCCACTTGGGCATCGTACCACCGGTTCAGATTGTTCTGCAAGCCGGTGGCGGGGTCGAGGGGGCGGGCGGTGAAGGCGAATAGGGGGGCGAGGGTGGGGTCGGTCTGGGTGGTGATTCGGCCGAAGGCGTCGTAGACGAGGTGGTTGACGATCGTGGTCGCGCCGGTCGCCGGGTCGTGCAGGGCCAGGTCGCGGACCGTGTTCAGGTGGTCGGTCAGGGTCCAGAGGACCGTGGTGGCGCCGTCGGGTTCGAGTTGCTCGTCGGCCAGGATCTGGTCGACGGCCGGGCCCCAGAGGTAGCGGTTCGTGACCCGGCCGGAGTCGTCGAGTTGGAGGATGATTTGACCCACCTTCAGGCCCGAGCCGGCTCCGGCC
>Ga0334901_1002072_pt1 | contig 18077 bp, 21 predicted proteins | sample GraSluR3_MG_3_FD_207216 | JGI IMG/M metagenome (GOLD analysis project Ga0334901, IMG submission 207216) | Sludge microbial communities from methane-producing bioreactor in Wageningen University, Netherlands - Granular Sludge_15_08-R3 | ecosystem: Engineered > Bioreactor > Anaerobic >... | reverse complement strand
AGTTCAGTAGGTACGGCTTCCTTGAAAAACGGGATATGGAGCAGCATGCCAAGGCGCTCATGCAGACTTTCTCTATCCAAGGAGAGTCGAAAGTGCCCATTGGGACTCTCTCTGGAGGGAATATCCAGAAGGTCATTCTTGCGCGGGAGATCGAACAGTTCAGAGATTATATTGTGTGCTGTGAACCCACGTGGGGGCTTGATATCGCAAGCAGCAAATTCGTCTACGAGCGGATACTCGCATTACGAGATCAAGGCGCTGCTGTGTTGCTGATATCGAGTAATCTCGACGAGATACGAGCCTTGTCGGATAGAATTGCTGTCATGTACCGAGGATCGATATCTGCACTTCTCTCCTCCGAGGATGCACAACGTGCTACAAAAGAGGAGCTTGGTGCCTACATGCTGGGAATTTCCGTTCAGGAGGAGCTTCATGGGTAGTCGATCACTCCAGCGAGAGTTCTCCAGGCCGACGGTACTGCGTTCGGCCATCGGTCCGCTGATTATCGCAGCCCTGGCGTTGGGAGCCCTCGTGATCCTCGCTCTATTGTTGAGTGAGACTCCTGGAAGGACACTCCGATACTTCTTCCTTGGTCCTGTGCAGAACACCTACTACGCAGGAAACATGATTAATACGGCAATTCCGCTCATCTTTGGCGGACTGGGGATCTCATTGGCCATGCGTGCTGGCAGTTTCAATCTCGGAGGTGAAGGCCAGCTCTACGGAGGGGCTTTCGTAACCACGATAAGCGCGATCGCCCTCGGCTCATGGGGCCTTGCCGGTGCAGTCCTCTCGCTTATCTTCGGAGCCCTTACCGGAGGAGTGCTGGCAGGTTTCTCGGGGTTCCTGAGAAAGCAATGGAATACAAACGAACTCATCTCGTCTTTCCTCCTCTCCAATGTCGTAGTGCTGCTAGTCAGTTATCTCATTGCTGGACCGTTTCAAGATCCTGAGACGAATCTCATTGCAACACGGAGGATTGCCGAGAGTTTCCGACTCATGCGGATCCTTGAACCCTCCAATCTAAGTAGTGCCGTCTACTTTGCACTGCTTGCTGTCGTACTTGTCCACCTGTATCTGTATAGGATGAAAAGTGGGTACGAGTTGCGGATGGTCGGGTTGAATCCGATGTTTGCCCGTTACGGAGGCATTCGTGTCTCATGGTACCGGATATGGTCCATGTTTTTAAGCGGTGCCCTATATGGTCTGGGGGGTGGATTCGCTATTTTCGGTACCTACTATGCAAGTGTACGGGAGTTTTCGACTGGGATGGGATGGAATGGGCTTGCAGTTGCACTTATCGCGCGGTTTCAACCGGTTGCGGTCATTCCGGCTGCACTGTTCTTTGCGTACATCGAATCGGGTGCGAGGAGTGCCATGCTCCACTCGGATGTAACGTTTGAAATCGCCTCGATCGTCCAGGCAGTGGTGTTCTTTCTGGTCACCAGCTCTCTGCTTCAGCGCCTCGGAACTAAACGGAGGAGTGTATGAATACCGTAATCATTCCCATCCTCCGCAGTGCGATATCAATCATGACTCCGCTCCTCCTTGCCGCGATGGGTGGGTTGTTCACCGAGTTGTCAGGGATGCTGAACATAGCCCTGGAAGGCCTTATGCTGATGGGGGCCTTTTCCACGATTGTCTTCGCCTACAGTACAGGAAGTCTCCTCCAAGGTGTTGTCCTCGGAGTGTTGAGCACCATGCTGCTGGCTACTCTGTTTGCGCTGGTGACACTGAAACTGAAGGCGAATGTGTTCATCACTGGACTTGCAACGAACCTCTTCGCCTCCGGGCTTACCGTAGTGCTCTCCTATCGCCTGTTCGGAAACAAAGGGGTTGTGGTGTTCGACAATATCGCAGCTCTGCCACGAATATCCATCCCCCTGATCCGGTCGATTCCCATACTCGGCGACTTGCTGAGCGGTCATCATGTGTTCGTATATATCAGTTGGGTACTTCTGATCCTCGTAGGGTTCTCGCTCTACAGAACACCGTTCGGATTCAGGCTCCGGGCAGCCGGATTACATGAGAAGACGCTCATCTCTCTCGGATTGAAGCCTGATCGGTACCGTTTCATCGCCTTTCTCATATCGGGTGCCGCATGTGCCCTGGCGGGTGCAATTCTCACCCTCAATCTCGGAGCCTTCGTTCCGAACATCACCAGTGGGAAGGGGTGGATAGCACTGGTGGTGATCTTTCTCGGACAGAAGCGCCCATTCGGTCTCTTCGTCGCTGCACTCATCTTCGGTTTTGCCGACGCATTCAGCAACTATGCCCAAGGGGCCTGGAACATACCAGCAGATGTCATTCTCACGATCCCCTATCTGTTCACCCTCGTCGCAATGGTTGTGTTCTCGATCTACACGAATCGTAGAAGCCGCGTTGAATAGGGAGATTTCACCTTTCCTGAACCGTTGGAGAAATCTCATGCGCAAGAGGTTTTCACTGTACGACAAGACCGTAAAGATACCCCGCTATGGTTGCGAACAGTACCACGAGAACAACATAGACTGCTGTTTTCTTGAGTCCCAGCTCACCACCGATGACAAGCATGGAGGGGAGCGAGAGGCTTGGTCCTGCAAGTAAGAGCGCAAGTGCGGGACCGTGTCCCATCCCTGCTCCGAGCAACCCTTGTACAATAGGTATCTCAGTAAGCGTGGCGAAGTACATGAACGCTCCGGAGATAGATGCAAAGAAGTTGGCGAATATGGTGTTCCCTCCAACGAGGGTTTCAACCCAAGCTGTCGGAATGAGCGCCTCTTGTCCAGGTCTGCCAAGCAGGAACCCTGCAACGAGAACTCCGCCAAACAGGAGGGGGAGTATCTGCAGAGAGAAGTCTCGGGTTGCACCTCCCCACTCGAGAAGATCCTCCTTGGAAAACCAGCGAAGCAGGGCGTAGATGAGCAGCAGTCCGAATGCTCCGGTGATCCAGTATTTGCCTCGATGTATGAAATCCCACACGGAGCTGGCTCCGCTGGATGGCGCCCAATTGAGGAATACGAGTATGCCGACCATGGAGGTCATGAACAGTACCATCTGTCCGAGCGTTCGACTCTGCGGTCCATCGATCTCTTGGAACATCCGTTCATCGGTAAGGCGCTGTTCGTCCTCTTTACGGAATAGCCTCTGCATGATGATGCCGATCAAGAAGGCGAAAACAATAGCCCCTACCATGCGCGTGACACCCAATTGCCACCCGAACACCTTATATGAGAGTACAATGGCGAGGATGTTCACAGCAGGGCCCGAGTAGAGGAAGGCAACTGCCGGTCCGAGGCCCGCACCTTTCTTGTAGATCCCTTTGAACAGTGGGAGCACGGTACATGAACACACCGCCAGTATCGCACCCGATACCGAGGCGACCGAGTACGCAAGCCATTTGTTGGCTTTCGGTCCAAGATACTTCATGACTGCCTGTTGGTTCAGGAAGACTACGATCGCTCCTGCGATGAACATTGCAGGTACCACACACAGCAACACATGCTCATGGGCATAGTCGGCCAACATAAGGAAGGCTTCCTGAATCGCACCGGCAACTCGTGGGTGGGTGAATGGAGTGAAGAATATGACGATGAATACTCCGATCAATCGGAGGAGCTTTGTCGTTGGAGAGATTTCCTTCATAGCCACTAGTTGTCACGCTTCAAGAGACTCAGAATCTGGTCCTTGTTCAGTAATTTGCCAGAGCTCTTCACCACACCATCGACAGCAAGGGCAGGGGTGATCATGACGCCCATGTCCATGATTTTGTCCAGATCCGTCACTTTCTCGATCGTAGCATCGATGCTTCCTGCCTCAACCGCCTGCCGGGCGTTTGCTTCGAGCGCCTTGCATTTGGGACATCCTGTTCCGAGTATCTGAATAACCATAGAAAATCTCCTTATGTTTCCAATAGTGGAAACTTTTCAAAGATATGTCAATCGGAAAGATTGACAAAGTTTCCACTTTTTGCAACATTCAGCATATGAACAATGAGATTGGCAGCAGATTCGATGAAGCGGCACGCATGCTACGGGTACTTGGACACCCCATGAGACTCGCAATGGTGGAGGCTCTGAGAGCGAAGACTTGGTGCGTCTGTGAGCTTGCATCGTATCTGGGATTGAACAAATCCACTGCTTCCAAGCATCTATCTCAACTGGAGCAGGTCGGCGTCATCTCGATGGATCGAGAGGGTACCAGGGTGAACTGTTCGCTTATCATGCCGTGTATATTCGATATGATGTCCTGCGCACGAATTTCTCGGCCGGGAACCGATGGAAACGAGACCTGTGGCAGCACCGGATGCTGTCCTGACAAGTCGAAGAAGGAGTCCTTATGAGCACAAAAAGAATCATGTTCGTCTGCATACACAACTCGGCACGGAGCCAGATGTGCGAAGCGTTTGTCCGGCAGTATGCGGGGGATCGATTTGATGTTCACAGCAGCGGCATTGAAGCTGGAAAATTGAATCCTCTGGTGGTACAGGCCATGGGAGAAATCGGAATCTCCATGGATGGTCACTACGCGAAACCAGCTCAAGAGTACATAGATCGAAAAGAGGCGTTCGATTTTGTGGTGACTGTCTGCGATGAAAGCAGTGCCGAACGGTGCCCGATGTTCCCCGGGAAACATGAACGGTTGCACTGGGGCTTCCCCGATCCGAGTGCCATTACAGGGACCGACGAGGAGAAGTTAGCAGGGATACGGCCGATTCGTGATGCGATTCGGAAGCGGGTACTGGAATTTCTTGAGCAACAGGGGTAGACGATGGGTAAGGATCTGAAGAGCGGTAGTGGAATGGGGTTTTTCGAGCGGTATCTGACCGTGTGGGTGCTCGCGTGCATGGCTGTAGGTGTGACCATAGGAGTCTACCTGGCGGGGATCCCCGAATTCCTATCTCGATTCGAGTACGCAAATGTGTCCATACCAGTTGCGATTCTCATCTGGCTCATGATCTATCCAATGATGCTCAAGGTCGATTTCCATAGCATAAAGCGTGTCGGTCAGAGTCCGAAGGGGCTTATTCTTACCTGGGTGACGAACTGGCTCATAAAACCCTTTTCCATGTATGCAATAGCCTACCTCTTCTTCATGGTACTGTATCGATCGTTTCTACCGGAAAACACCGCACGACAGTATCTAGCGGGAGCAGTCTTGCTTGGAGCCGCACCCTGTACGGCTATGGTGTTTGTCTGGAGTCACCTCACTAAAGGCAATCCAGCCTACACTCTGGTGCAGGTCGCAACGAATGATCTGATCATTCTGGTCGCTTTCGTTCCGATTGTCGGACTCCTTCTGGGTATAAGCGGGATATCCATTCCGTGGATGACTCTCTTTCTCTCGGTCGTGCTCTTCGTCGTCGTGCCATTGAGTGCCGGCTGGCTCTCGCGCGTGCTGATCTCCCGCAAGCATGGACTGGACTATTTTGAGCATACGTTCATTCCGAAGTTCGCCAATGTCACGGTACTTGGCTTGTTGCTCACGTTGATCATCATCTTTTCGTTTCAGGGGCGGACTATCGTGGAAAATCCTTTGAACATCGTGCTGATCGCCATTCCACTCATCCTGCAGACATTCCTGATCTTCTTCATAGCGTACCTCTGGGCGAAAGCATGGAGATTACCACACGATGTAGCAGCCCCTGCTGGCATGATCGGTGCATCGAACTTCTTCGAGCTGGCTGTCGCTGTCGCCATTTCTGTTTTTGGACTGAGTTCTGGAGCGACTATTGCTACTGTAGTGGGTGTACTGGTCGAAGTGCCGGTCATGCTTACCTTGGTGAAGATCGCCAATGCGACAAAACACAAGTTCACATCGTGATGTCACTCCTTGAGGGCCTTGTTCTGCCAGTAATGGATAGCGAGTTGCGTACGATCTCGAAGGTGGAGTTTTTCCAGAATCACCGATATGGCATTTCTGACGGTCCCCTCGGAGATGAAGAGTCGTGCGGAGATCTCCTTGTTCGAGAGTCCCTGAGCGACATGCATGAGGATTTCATTCTCCCTGGGAGAGAGGGCTTCGTTTTTCACAGGATCGGAGTAACTGTGCAAGGCCTGTTCACTGATTACCGGCAATCCGGCATGTACAGATCGTATCGTCATGATCTGTTTCCCTGTATCGTCGGATTTGAGGATATATCCGGAAGCGCCCGCCTGCAATGAACGATGAATCGATTGGTAGTCGTGGAATGTGGTAAGCATGATGATCCGGATACCGGGATATTCAGTATGAATGATTTCGGTTGCAGTTATTCCGTCCATGCCAGGCATCTGAATATCCATAAGGACCATATCCAATTCGTGGGTCCGGACGAACTGAACAGCATCTTCCCCTGACTCGGCATGACCGATTATCGAGATGTCAGGTTCCGCAGAGAAAATGATTCCAAGACTCTCTCTTACAAGGTGGTCATCATCGACCAACAGAATGCGAATATCCAATTGCTACTCCTTGATCGGAAGAATAATAATGAGACAGAATACGTTTCCTTGTTGTTGGATACTCAGACTCCCGTTCACAGCTTCGATCCTTTTTCTCATGTATCGTAACCCACTCCCAGGTTCCTGAACATGCTCTTTCGTTCCATCGTTTTCAATAGTAGCACGCACTATGGCTTTCGTAATCTCAATCGAAACGGTCACCTTGCTTGGATCTGCATGCTTCATGGTGTTCGTCAGAGCCTCTTGCATGGATACATACAGCAACTGTCGCAATGCTGGGGGAATGTTTCCTATAGTTCCGGAGTGAGAGAACGCTACGGAAAACGGAAAGGAGTGAACAAGATCGGAGAAACTGCGAAGATCCATCTCTGCTATCGGTTCAATATGTTGCACGGCGACGCGCAGCTGTTTCATCGCTTTTCCGAGCCGCTCTTCTGCCTGTCTTTGCAGCATGAGCGCTTTTTCCGTTTCGTGTTTTGATATGAGCGTACCGGTTGCCTTCAAGGTAAGATGTGCTGCCGTTAGCTCATGTCCGAGATTATCGTGCAGCAGCTCGGCAATTCGTTGCCGCTCGGTTAGGCGAGAAACCTGTTGAATACTGTACTGGTCGCGTAAGAGCATCTGCTCCTCAGCTTCCAACTTGTGAAGCAGTTGTCGGGATACGTCGATCTCTTGCTGCAACCTTGCCTGCTGCCTCTTCCAGAAATAAAGTAGCAGGCCAGCTACGATTGCAAAAGATGCAAGCCACCACGAAAAAGAAGATCCATGCACCCAGAGTACAACAAAAGAGGGAAGGAGAAAAACCGGCTTTCCGTGAACACAGAAGTAGAATAGATAGACGGGAAGGTAGTGTGTGTTGATAGGGTAAGAGAGCGAGACGACTCCCACGATGAGCGAGTCCAGAAGCATAAATGGGACCGGAATACGATAGCGCCACCGAAGTACTATGCTCACCACGGTGAACAGAAACAGTAGAATGGTGGGTGCTCCATGGTGTAGCGTGGTTTGCGAGAGCGCTCCCACAAGAAGGAGACCAATCAAGACCCAGTAGGTATGGTGAGGATGAACATCGGGTCTCGATTCATGCAAGGTTACAATCTCCTTTTGCTCCCCAGTAACAGAAAGATCACGGCATATGCCAGCAGTATCATGTGGGATTGTGCTATCGCTCCGACATCCCCATGGTACAGGGCTTCAATCCCATGTGGCAACCAGTATGTCGGCAGGAACATGATATACCTGATGATCGGGGTGGGCAACAGGAAGAGGGGCATCGAGACTCCACTGAACAGACACATGAGAGATGCCACTCCGGCAAAGACAGCGAAGGATATGGTGAACGATCTGAACAGCATGTTCCATGCGAGTGTGAACGCTATGCACATGATACTGAATGAGATGTAGAGCGCGAAGAGACTAATTCTACCCCAGACTAAGTCGCCATGCAGGATGAGACTTCCCATGAGGAATATGCCGATCTGTACGATGAGTAGCGTCACATAGGCAAGGAGGTGGCTGGCAAGGTACTGAAGCGTACTCACCGGAGATGCTGCGATGCGAATCACGATTTTTTGCATCCGGTCCTCAACGATGGGTCTGCTCAGGAGAAAGGCCGAATAGAAGAGCATCATTCCATACAGAGTGAGTCCGAATGGGAAACTGTGGGGATGTGCCGGAATGAAGAGGACTGGAATCGGGAGCAGAAACACGAGGATAATATGCAACGGATTGCGGAGATCTTCCCGTAACGCGTGTAGATAGATGTTCATGTGGTCACCTTTTTGATCGATTGTCTGAGCAGCAGGAGGACCCCTCCAGTCAGGACAATAAGAGGGATGAGTCCTGAGAGCGTCAGTGAGATGTCCTTTCCCAATATACCAAGGCTCGCGGTATTGCCGAGTGCCATGGGGGTGAGATATTTCCGAAGGAAGTGGAATAGAGGAGTATCTGGGAGGGGGAAGTATAGGCCGGCAAACATGGGAGCTACGCCACCGTAGATACTCAGTATGACATTCGCTGTCTTGACTGAGCCTGATAGTACCATGATGACCGATCCGAGTAGATGATGGAATATGATGGAGATGGCCAAAATGGGAAGTATGAACGGGAACAAGGGAATCATGGCTCCGAGAAAGAGTGTGGCAAATAGCAGTACGACAAGTGACTGCAGGAAGCCGACGATCATTCCACTTATCAGAATGGCAATGATAAGTCTCCTGGGATCGCAGGGCGTCGCTTGTATCCGGTATCTTATGGGAGAGAAGAAGTCGACAGCGATATTCTCAAAACTCAAGCCTGCTCCATATATTTGAAAGGTGAGCGCAAATCCTATAGCAAGCACCGTAAGGTATGAGTATGACGTTCCCTCCAGGCCGGTATACGCAGGAGCCTGACGGTAGATATAGTCGAAGAAGGCTATGAGTATCACAGGGAATGCAATGAGGATCATATGTCCCACGAGATCCCGTGACCCTCGAATCAAGTTGAATCTATACATGTTAGTCCTCGTCTCTTAGTTGTTTGCCTGTGAGAGTCAGAAAGACATCTTCCAGGTTCGGCTGTTTCGAGTTCACATTCACGATGGTTAGATCGGAGAGGACTCGAATGATCTTGTCGAACACGGTGATTCCTCCTGGAACTACGAGGTGGTACTGGTTGGTGTCGAGCGTGGCTTCTGTGATCTCGGGAATCGCTTTGAGTTCCTGCAACTTCTCCTCTGATCCGAATCGGACATCTATGAGTATGTGGGAGTCTCCCTGGATACGGGTAATGAGTTCGCTCAGAGTCCCTCCGGCTATCGCATGCCCTTGGTCCATGATGCAGATGCGAGACGCAACGGCTTCGACCTCTTCGATATAGTGGGATGTATAGAGTATGGTCGTGCCATTCGATGCAAGGTTCTTTACGAACTCGAGGATGAAATTCCGTGATTGAGGGTCGATTCCCACAGTTGGTTCATCCATGATGATGAGTTCGGGATCGTGCAGGAGAGAACAACCGATATTCAACCGTCTCTGCATTCCACCACTGAATTTCTTTGTCTTCTCGTTGAGTCGATTCTCGAGTCCGATCACTCGAGCCACTTCCGGAATCCTCCGGTCCAATTCAGCTTTTGTAAGCCCGTAGAGGCTTCCAAAAAAGGCCATATTCTCCTTCGCTGTCATTTCCTCGTATATGGTGAGTTCCTGCGTCACGAATCCGATTCGGCTCTTGATTTTCCCATTTTTCCCATTCTGTGCTATTCCGAATACCGTTATCGACCCTTCATCGATGGGTGTGAGTCCTATGATTGCACGAATGCACGTGGTTTTACCTGCGCCATTTGGTCCGAGAAGCCCCAAGACCTCACCTTTCTGCACTTGCAGAGAGAAGGAGTCGAGTGCGAGATTGTTTCCGAATCGTTTTACCGCGTCTTCTACCTGAATGATCATTATCTTCACCTCGTGCCACAGTATAGTGGCGGGGTGCTCAAGAGAGAAAGTGACAAATGTAATGTTTTTCTTGAATGTTCGAGAGTTGTTGCAAGGATCGAGTTTGTACAAAGAAACCCTACAGGTTTCTGCCTGCAGGGTTTTACACATACCCCGAGCGCGATTCGAACGCGCGACCCCTTCCTTAGGAGGGAAGTGCTCTATCCAGCTGAGCTATCGGAGCAAGCGCTTGTGATGATAGGGGAATTTTCGCCCTTTGGTCAACATACACCAGAAGAGGCGGTTGCAGAGAAACAGCATTGAGCACTCAGCCGATAAGGCTGAAAAGACGAAGGGAACCGCCGCACCCACTATGAGCCCAAAACATACGGATGTATGGTAGCGAACCCAGTCTCTGTGCGGCCGGCGATTCCCAGTGAACTCGTCGCAACATTCGTCTTAGGTGCGAGTGCACCGAGAAGTGCAATGGCAAAAAGTCCGGAAGCAGCGATTGTGCATACCTCTGTTGTCGCTGTATCGGTGATGCCCGCACCGTTATGAGTTTCAAAGGTCTCAATCGCTTGCTCTCCAAGCATCCACTGAAATGATGATGGTACAAACAATTGCACCACCGATCATGCAACGATGCTCTTCGGCTCACTTCAAGACGAGACCAGTGTAGAACCGCCTGTGTGCGTTGTCAATGAATCCAACTAGATGTTCTGAAGGAAATAATTGAAACTTAGTTCAAATTTGCGGTACACGATGGTGATATATTTGTGTATCTTGGAGTCTCACATGTTTTTTTTGTGCGATATAATTGGAAGAGTATTGAATAATTATACTGAATTATGTATATAATTCCGTTAACTTTACACTTCGGCTTGGCTTCAATTTCCCGGGGTGGAAATAAGCTGCCAAGAATGAGAGCAACCATACAGGAGGTTTGTATGAAGAAATTATTAGCTGTTTGTCTGATCATTGCTGTAGCCAGCACAGCAGCAGTGTTCGCAGCAGGTGGGCAGGAATCTGCTCCTACGTCTGCAAAAGTCGGATTCATCGGTCCCATGACTGGTGACTACGCAAACTACGGAGACCTTATTTCCAAGGGCGCTCTCGTAGCGATAGAAGAGAAGAACGCCACCGGCGGTATCGCTGGCAAGATTCCGGTGGAACTCATCATCGAAGATTCTGAAGGCGATCCCCAGAAGGGACTTGCAGGAATTGAGAAGCTTTCCAGCTCGGACAGAGTCGTTGCGCTGTTGGGTCCAGTCTTCACTGGAGTCTCCTTCGCAGTTGGTGAACGTGTCCAGGCAGAAGGCATCCTCATGGTTACCCCTTCCGGTACCCACAAGGATATAACAGAGATTGGAGACTATGTATTCCGCACCGTTGCTAGCGATGGACTGCAGGGTGAAGTTTCAGGTCATTACTTCTATGACGAGCTCGGAGTCCGAGACCTCGGCGTCCTGTATATCAAGAACGACTACAGCCAGGGCTTGTACGAGGGAACCAAAGAGAGTTTCGAAAGCCGTGGTGGAAAGGTCACTATTGCAGAGACCGGAAATATTGGCGACAAGGATTTCAAGACACAGTTGACCAAGATCAGATCGGCTAATCCAGATGCGATCTATATCCCGAACTACACTGCAGAGATGGCTCAGATCCTTGAGCAGGCTAGCCAGCTCGGAATCACTATCCCATTCGTCTCCAGTGATGGATTCTCGAATCCTGAGATCTATGACCTTGCAGGTGCCTACACCGATGGCGTCATCTACATTGGTCCTACCCAGGTAGAGGAGTCGGAAGCCTATAAGAATTTTGTAGCAAAATACAGAAGCACGTGGGGCTTCGCTCCTGACTCGTTTGCAACCAATGCCTACGATGCAGCCAACATTCTGTTCGAAGCACTTGAGAAGGTGTACGCAGATACTGGTCGTTTCGATAGAAAAGCAGTACGAGATGCATTTGCAGCAACCGTGGACTACCCTGGTGTAACCGGCTTGGTCAACTTTGCAGAGAATGGTGACCTCGTAGCATATCAGGGCGTGTACAGAGTTGAAGGTACCACTCCTGTGTATGTTGGGACCTACACCGTTGTCGATGGCGAACTGGTCAAGGTCGACTAGACTACCTTTCCGATGTATATCGGTACTGGGAATCCCGGTACCGATATGCTTGATTTATTGCATCGTCGGCGGCACATATGATACTGTGGCTAGGTCGACACGCAGACCTCCGCGCCGTCGCGGAGGTTTGACGTATTAAGGAGCCAATTGTGGGATCTATCGCTGAATTCTTTCAACATATGATGAATGGATTGACCCTTGGTGGAATCTATGCGCTTATCGCATTGGGCTACACCATGGTGTACGGCATTCTCAAATTCATCAACTTCGCCCATGGTGACATACTGATGGTCGGTTCCTACCTCGGGCTCTTTACATTCAACGCTATTCGAGGACAGACCATGGGCCCGTGGACGATTCTGGCATTCTTTATTGCCATGATCGCTGGTATGATCTTCAGTGCAGGCCTGGGGATGGTCATCGAGCGAGTCGCATACAAACCGTTGCGTCGAGCGACTCGACTGGCTCCATTGCTCAGTGCAATCGGAGTCTCGTTCATATTGAGTAACATGGCTGCTTGGATGTGGGGAACACGTTCCAGGAAGCTCGATTACCCTTTCGATAACACTCCTTTGCACATTGGGGATGTCTCTATCACACCACACCAGATTCTTATCCTGATCGTAGTTCTGGTAACAATGGTTGCACTGAAGCTCTTTGTGGATAAGAGCAGAATCGGGAAGGCTATGCGTGCAACCAGTCTTGACCAGGATACAGCAAAGCTCATGGGGATCAAATCGGACAAAATTATCTCCATAACCTTTGCAATCGGATCCGCACTCGCGGCGACAGCCGGTTTTCTCATCGCCCTCGAAATCAAGGTATATCCTTCGATGGGTACCATGACTGGACTGAAAGCATTCGTGGCGGCGGTAGTTGGAGGAATCGGGAATATCTCGGGAGCCATGTTAGGTGGAATTCTCCTTGGTCTTCTCGAGACTTTCGGCGTTGCCCTGCTCGGTATTCCGTACGGTTTGCGTGATACTATCGCATTCGTTGCTCTGATAATCATCTTGCTGGTCAAACCCGAAGGACTTCTGGGCAAGGTGGAGAAGGAGAAAGTGTAATGCTAAACTTTGTACTACTGATACTGATATATACAGGTATTTACGCGCTTATGGCGATTGGACAGAACCTCATTACCGGCTATGTGGGGCTTCTCTCCCTCACCCAAGCAGGGTTCTTTGCAATCGGTAGTTATGCAACAGCTATCCTCACCGTGACTTTTGGGTGGAATTTCTGGCTGACCATTCCTGCAGCAGCGATATTGGCTGGGTTTTTCGGACTCCTTATCGGACTTCCAACACTCCGACTGAAAGGAGATTATCTTGCCATTGCCACACTCGGCTTTGGAGAGATCGTCCGGAATATCCTGAACAACTGGGACAGCCTCACCAATGGACCCATGGGGATCCAGAGAATTCCTATGGCAACGATTTTCGGTATGAGAATCAATCCCTACACGAAATACAGCTTTCTGGTCATGGTCTGGATCTTTGTCATCGTAGCCTACATACTGTTCGAACGACTGGCGAAGTCGAGAATGGGACGTGCTTTGGAGGCTGTTCGAGAGGACGAGATAGCAGCCTCTTCGATGGGTATCAATACCACCAGTTACAAGGTCTGGGCGTTCGTTCTCGGAGCCTCGGTAGCAGGTGTCGCAGGAAGTCTACAGGCAGTCTTCATCCTCTCGGTGACACCGGGCGTGTTCACGTTCATGGTCTCCATCATGGTACTTTGCATGGTTGTGCTCGGTGGAATGGGGAACTTCAAAGCTGTGATCCTTGGTGCTTTCTTGATTCAGTTTGTCTCCTACTTCCCACAACTCGTGGGTCTGTCCAACGTGATTCCGCCACAATTCAAACAGGTGCTCTTCGGTTTCATTCTGGTCAGCATGATGATCTGGAGACCGCAAGGTATCCTTGGTCGTGAGCAGAGGAGTGCTCCAAAGAAATTGTTCAGAAGGGGAGGTCGCTCATGATCATGCTCGAAACTACCAAGCTCACTCGTACCTATGGTGGTGTCGTAGCCGTCAGTGAGGTCGACTTTCAAGTCAGAGAGGGGTTGATCACTGGTCTGATCGGTCCGAACGGAGCTGGCAAGACCACACTCTTCAACAACATGACAGGACTCGATACCCCGACAAGTGGAGAGGTGCATTTCAAGGGGGTGAACATCACCAAGAAGAGTGCTAACCGAATCTGCAGGATGGGCATTGCACGGACATTCCAGAATATCAGACTCTTCAAGGAGCTCTCCGTTCTTGAGAATGTCATGGTTGGACTCCATTTCACCACCGGAAAGGGACCCTCGACCGGTAGGGTTCGTGCGGCTATCAACAGTTATCTGAAGGTGAACGACGAGTACGAACAGATGCACGAGCAGGCGATGAAATGGTTGGACTTCTTCAATCTGATCCCGTTTGCAAACGATCTAGCGAGGAATCTTCCGTACGGACACCAGAGAGAGCTAGAGGTAGCTCGAGCAATGGCAACCAGTCCCACACTCCTCTTTCTCGATGAACCAGCGGCTGGTATGAATCCTATGGAGACCGACTCTCTTATGCGTACCATCAGACGTATCAGGGATCTGGGTGTGACCGTGGTGCTTATCGAGCACGATATGAAGTTGGTGATGAATATCTGTGATACCATAACCGTGCTCAACTATGGGCGGAATATCGCACATGGAACACCAGGGGAGATTCGAAACAACCCGAGCGTCATTGAAGCCTATCTGGGGAAGGAAGAGTCATGAGTGAATTATTGACGATAGACGGTATTAGCGTATCATACGGCAACATCAAGGCCTTGAAAGAGGTGAGTGTTCAGGTCAATGAAGGTGAAATAGTCTGTCTTATCGGGGCAAACGGAGCAGGCAAGAGTACGTTGCTCAAGGCGATTGTCGGATTGGAACCGATCACGACAGGTTCCATTACCTACAAAGGAAAGGTCATTGCAGAGGCGGGGAGCTCGACTGGGAAGAAGAAGTTTCCCTTTTTCTCCAAGCGGATGTCTTCCCACACCAACACACTGAGAACCGATGAGATCGCCGGATTGGGTGTAGCTCTGGTTCCGGAAGGTCGTCGGGTATTCGCAGATATGACAGTTGAGGAGAACCTCGACATGGGAGCCTTTCTCGTACGCGATGAACAGCAGATTGCACGGAAGAAGGAGGAGATGTTCGACTTCTTCCCCATCCTTGGTGCTCGAAGAAAACAGAAAACCCGTTCATTGAGCGGAGGAGAGCAGCAGATGATGGCGATTGCTCGTGCTCTCATGAGTTCACCAAGGTTATTGTTGCTCGATGAGCCCGGTCTTGGTCTTGCTCCGCTTATTATCCAGGATATCTTTGAGAAGATCGCAATCATCAACAGAGAGGAGCAGGTGACCGTTTTTCTGGTTGAACAAAATGCACTGATGGCATTAAAGGCCTCGAAGCAGGGGTATGTGATGGAGAATGGCAGAATCGTACTCGAGGACCTGAGTGAAAAGCTACTTGTGAACGAAAAGGTGAAAGCAGCGTATCTAGGCGAGTAGAGCAATATTGCTGGAAATTCCTCCTGCTCTGGGATACAATCTAACCACGTTCCATGTCGGCGTATTTGTGGAGGTTGCAATGATAATTGAAAGACGTATGACGCGAAACCCAGTGACCGTTAACCCTGACATGTCGGTTGCGGAAGCTTCTGCTCTCATGAAGCGTGAGAAGGTTCATCGGCTTCCGGTGCTCGACAAGGAGCGGAAACTGGTGGGAATCATATCTGAGAAAGATATTCTCTATGCATCGCCATCTCCGGTGAGTACGTTGTCCATTCATGAAATGGCGTATCTCCTCAGTCAGCTTACTGTGAAGAAGCTCATGACTCGAGATGTTGTGACCATAACGAAGGATACCACGGTCGAAGAGGCTGCACGTCTCATGGTCGACCAGGATCTATCAAGTCTTCCCGTCCTCGAGGATGGTAAGCTCATAGGGATCATTTCGAAGAGCGATCTGTTCAAGATTCTCCTCGAACTGTTCGGTGCTCGCCATTATGGTATTCGCATGAGTTTCCTGGTGGAGGACAAACCCGGTGCGATTGCCGAGATCTCTAATGTACTCTCTTCAAATGGTGTTGATATCATAGCATTCGGTACTTTCATGGGGACAGACTCCTCGAACGCTGTTTGCACCATCAAGATGCAGGGCATATCCATAGGACAAGCTGTCGATCTAGTGAAACCGCTTGTCATGGAAGTGCTCGATGTCCGAGAGGTCTAGATGGACTTCAAGGATATTTTGGAACAGTGGGAGTCGACTCCCGAAGGGAAAAAGGCGGCTAGTGGTAGCCGCTTTTCTCGTATGATGCAAGAGAAGGAGGAGAACCTCAAGTCTTTGGACAAAGTTCCCAACCAGAGAGGAGGGTATCGGACGGGAAAGGCGTCACTCGGTACGTTGAAGAGCATGAAGGCCCAGGCTGAACTGGATCTGCATGGAGTCTTTGGCGATGAGGCGAGGAGGTTGGTACATCAATTCCTCTCCGATTCGGTGGACAAACGGTTGCAGAAGGTTCGCATTGTGCACGGGAGAGGATTGCACTCCCGGGAGGGACGTGCCGTTCTTCGTACTGTCGTCGAAGAGGAGTTGAGGACATCTCCCCTCGTTCGCACCTACGGAACACCACCTCCTGCCGAGGGAGGGACTGGTGCTGTATGGGTGATTTTGCAGAGGGGGAGGAACTAGCCGGTTAGTTGGACGTGCTCAACGCTCGCGGTATATGATTCGTCCACGGGTGAGATCATAGGGTGACAGCGCAACGCGTACCGTATCTCCAGGAACGATTCTGATATAGTGTTTGCGCATCTTGCCCGAAAGGTGAGCAAGAATGACGTGACCATTGGGTAGTTCCACACGGAACATGGTGTTCGGAAGTGCTTCACGCACAATTCCTTCTACTTCGATAGCTTCTTCTTTAGCCACAAAACCTCCGATAGTGTGTATCCCTTAACTGAGAATAGACTTGGGAATTGTAGAAAAAGGATGGTGTTTTGTCAACTGAACGATTGAGGAGCCTGTTCCCGTACCGATTCGCCTATATACCCCATGTTTGTTGAGATACCGGAAGCCGCCTTCATGACCAGCGGGGCTATCTGCTCAGGAGCTATCTCCGGATGCTGTGCCAGTATCCAAGTGGTGCTGATCGATGCGATTACCTGCCCGCGATAGTCCCGTATGGGTGCCGCAACACAGTTGATTGCAGGTTCTGCCTCCTGATTGTCCAAAGCCCAGCCACGCCGTCTACTCTCTCTGATGTCCTGGAGAAGACTCTCTATATTCGTATGAGTATTCGGGCCCCATTTGGCGAACGTTACATTGCTGAGAACCTGACGAATCTCTTCATCGCTCAGTCCCATGAGAAGAGCCTTTCCCAGGCTGGTGCAATACAGTGGTTTCTGCTGTCCGATAATGGAATACTTTCTCAGGCTGTTGACCTGTTCTTCACTGTCGACATAGACCATTTTGTCTTGCTGGCGGATCGCGATGAATACGGTATTTCCTGTGAGCTTTGACAACTCTGACATGAAAGGCGAACTCTCTGTCTTCAGCTCTAGGTTGTTCAGGTAATGGCTACAGAGGCCGATGAACCCTGGCCCGAGGCGATATCTGGACGACTCTACAGTTTTTCTGACAAAGGCTCGTTGCAAAAGTACCCCAAGAAGCCTGTGTGCCGTGCTCTTGGGAAGCTCGAGGCGTTCTGAGATCTGTGCGAGGGTAGCACTGGTCTTGGCCAGGGAGTCTGTCTCGGCTTTGCTGAAGCCGGTGCCGATATCGTGGGAGTCGATTATGTCGACTCCTCGGAGACACAGCAGGCTGTCGAGAAGCTGGGGCGGAAATTTCTGAATATCACCGAAGATCTTCTCACGATAGAGCCAATCGATCGAATCGTTGCCAAAGCTGTTTCCGTATTCGGTCATGTCGATATTCTCATGAACAATGCAGGAATAATGTAAGCGTCAAATCGGCTGACGCCGAGCTGACTTCAGGTCAGTGAGCACCTCTGAGCACGTAGGGTTCAGTTCTGGCAGGATCAGGTGCTGCTGAGGACCGCCGTTTTTTAAGTTCGGAAACTCTAC
>Ga0334901_1002070_pt1 | contig 18094 bp, 14 predicted proteins | sample GraSluR3_MG_3_FD_207216 | JGI IMG/M metagenome (GOLD analysis project Ga0334901, IMG submission 207216) | Sludge microbial communities from methane-producing bioreactor in Wageningen University, Netherlands - Granular Sludge_15_08-R3 | ecosystem: Engineered > Bioreactor > Anaerobic >... | reverse complement strand
CAATGCACCGGGCGGAAATGCTACCTCGGTTGCGGAAATGGCTTTTGGCCAAATGATCAGTTTGTCGCGGATGATTCCAATGTTGGACCGTGGAACGAAAAAGGCCGAGTGGCCGAGCGGCGAGGCTTATGAACTTGACGGAAAGACGGTTGGAATTATCGGTTTCGGTTCCATCGGGCAAAAGGTAGCACAGTTCGCAGGCGGTTTTACTATGCGTGTACTTGCTTTTGGCAATTATCAAGATCAAGACGCAGCCAGTAGACTGCACGCGACGTTTGTAGATTTGGATCGTCTTCTGCGCGAAGCGGATTATATCGTGATCAGCACAGCGCTATCCTCCTCAAACTACCATCTTATTGATCAGCATGCGATCGATAAGATGAAAACAACAGCCTTTCTAGTCAATATTTCCAGAGGAGCGTTGATTGATGAGCAGGTACTGCTCGACGCTCTGAAGAAAAAGCGGCTTGCAGGAGCTGCGTTGGATGTGTTTGAGCAGGAGCCGCCTGAATCTTTGCCGGATTTGGATAACCTGATTGTTTCGCCTCATGTTGCCGGAACAACGCGGGAAAGTATTGCCCGAGTCGCTCGCGTGACCGTCGAGAATGTGCGCAAGTTCATGAATCATGAGCAACCGGATTTTGTCGTAAACACAGAAGCGCTGCGGCAGAATCAATGAGTATGAATAAAAGATAGATTTTAAAAAGTGACGGACGGTGATCGTCCGTTTTCTTTTTTTTGAAATTTTATAGAGCCGTTCAGGAACATTTTTTTCTGAACATGCAGTACATATGGTTATGGTGTGATGCATTTTACAGACATCAATTTGTCTGCAGATCTTCTGGCTAAGGGTGATATACTAAAAAAAAGAACAAGTACAAAATCGTCTGACAGCACGATTCATACGTTGGATCGAGCGGCGAAGCTGATTCATGCATCGCCTGAATCGCTCAAGAACGATACTGAGAAGAATATTCTTGGCGGTGCTGCGTTGCCTTCTGATTATCAAAAACAGATCACTGGTACACGTTCAAGGGATCTCGAGGATTGGTTTGGCACTGTCGCTGAAGATAGCGGATCTGTGCCGATTATGTAACGCGTCCGATTTTGCCGATCAAGTCTATAAAACGAACAAGAAAGGTGCTGTGTGCACCTTTTTTCAGACGAAACGCTTCGACTTTCGGCGAAAAATGTTAAGCCTGATAAAAGTAGTTTGGCACATCTTCATCTGCAAAAACACAAGCACAGCAGCGCTGACGGTCCGAAAGGAGTCGACATGCAGAACGTTCCTGCATTATACAAAGCATTTTCCGATGCTGACGGTGATTACGGCAACTATGACCTTGCTAATCGTCCGTATGACGGACAAAAAATCCGTTACATTATTATTCATGATTCAGAGGTCAGCTATGAAGGCACGATGAACACCTTTTTACAGCAGAACTATGTCAGCTCGCATTATGTAATCCGATCCTCAGATGGACAAATTACCAAGATGGTGGATCCGAAAGATGTTGCTTGGCATGCAGGCAACTGGTACATCAACAGCCATTCAATCGGCATTGAGCATGAAGGTTATGCGGTTGAAGGCTCGACATGGTACAGTGAACTGATGTATCGTGCTTCAGCAAAACTGGTTAAGTATTTAGCGAAGAAATATGATATTCCTCTGGATCGCGAACACATCATTGGCCATGAGGAAGTACCGGGTCTCAGTCCGTCACGACAGGTGGGCATGCACTGGGATCCTGCAGCGTATTGGGACTGGGCTCATTACTTTGATTTACTTGGTGCTCCATTTTCAAAAAAAACGCATGCGTTAAATCTGAAGAAAAATAATGGAATTATTACAATCAATCCGGATTATAAAACGAACAAACCGGAAACGTCTTATAATAACCAGCCGCTTGAACCGAAATCTTCAAACTTTGTTTATCTATATACGGAGCCAAGTTTTAACGCGCCACTGATCAGCGATCCGCTTCTTCATCCGAACGGCAGCGGGACAAATGTGCTTAATGATTGGAGCGATAAAGCCGTTGCCGGTCGTTCCTATTATAAAGTAGATCAGATGAAGGATTGGACGGCTATCGATTTCGGAGGCCAAAAGGCGTGGTTCTACAATCCAAAGGGCGTCAATACAGTTAAGGGCAGCGGTCTGATGATCACGGCGAAAAAAGGCGCGGCATCAGTTCCTGTATATGGTTCTGCCTATCCGGAGGCATCTGCCTATGAAAAATTCAGCATTCCTGCTGTGGAAATTACGCCGATTTATTCGATGCCTGCCGGCCAAATTTATGTCGCTGAGAAAGCAACTTGCTCGGATTATTACTACGCCAAGCTGTTTAATAAACCAGAAACCGATCACGTTGTGAGCGGTGAGGATCAGTATTACCAGATTTCTTATAATCACCGCATTGCATTTGTGAAAAAGAGTGATGTTCGCATCATGCATCCTTTTTTCCACTGATAAGCTATTTTAAATGCCGCCTCAATAATGAGAGCGGTTTTTAAATGTTTTGAAAAGTATTGCAATGACTGCTCACCTAACGTTAGAATATCTATGTACAAAAACAAATGACCAAATTCAAAAAGGTTTGGTAGGATCAGGTTTTCTAAGCATTAACACCTTCGCCAGAAGCTTGACGAAACCAAGTCTTCGAATCAAGTGCCATTCTGTTTGCAAACTGTTGGAAGTTGCCAAATAGATCAGGTATGCTAGTTTTATAGTTCAATCATACAGCATGGATTTATTACACTAACGAGGTGAACACGTAATGACAATAAATAATTCTTATGTAGATCAGGCACCGAAGCAACTCTTTATCGGCGGGAAATGGATCGATGCGGAAAGCATGGAGGTCGATGATGTTGTTAATCCTGCTACCGGTGAAGTGATCGCTCAAGTAGCGCATGGAGGCGCGGCAGATACGGAAAAGGCGATTGAGGCTGCGCAGGCGGCTTTTCCTGTTTGGTCATCGATGCCTGTAGACGAACGCGCTAAAATCATGCGTAAGGTTGCGGATCTGATTACAGAAAAAGCGGATGAGCTTGCAGAGATTATGACAATCGAGCAAGGCAAACCGCTCGCTCAGGCTAAAGGCGAAGTGCTTGGCGGTGCGGAGAGCGTGCGCTGGCACGCGGAAGAAATGCGCCGTATCTATGGGGAAACCATTCCGGGACCAGGCGGCCATTTATTTCTTGTCAAAAAAGAACCGCTTGGCGTGGTCGGTGCAATTACGCCTTGGAACTTTCCGTCTTCAATGATTACTCGAAAGATTTCACCTGCCCTTGCAGGCGGAAATACAATCGTGCTGAAGCCGTCACCGGAAACGCCGCTTTCTGCGACTTCACTGATGAAAATTTTCCAAGAAGCAGGAATTCCTGATGGGGTCGTAAATCTTGTAATTGGCGACGCACCTGCAATCGGTAAGGCACTGACTTCGAGCAACGTGGTGCGCAAAATCACTTTTACAGGTTCAACCGGAGTTGGAAAGATGCTATTCGGACAGTCAGCCGATACATTGAAAAAAGTATCCTTAGAGCTTGGCGGTCACGCACCGTTTATCGTATTCGATGATGCCCCAGTTGATCAAGCGGTGACCGATTTGGTATCATCGAAATTCCGCAACAACGGACAAGTCTGCACATCGCCTAATCGAATTTTCGTGCATGAATCGATTTTCGATGAATTTACAGACAAGCTTGTCTCCGCTGTGAAAAAAGTTAAAGTCGGCAATGGCTTGGAGGAAGGCGTGGATGCCGGACCGCTTATTCGTGAAGATGCAATCGGAAAAATCCAGCGTCAAATTAACGACAGTGTTGAAAAGGGTGCGTTGCTCGCAACCGGAGGCAAGCGTTTGACCGATGGTGATTACGCAAACGGTTACTACTATGCGCCTACCGTTCTGATTGGCGTCACGAATAAAATGGATATTTTTTACCAAGAAACGTTCGGGCCGGTGCTTCCGGTAATTAAGTTTAAAGATACAGATGAAGTAATTAACATGGCTAACGACACCAATTACGGGCTTGCCAGCTATTTTTACACTTTGGATCTGAAGCGGATTGCCAAGGTCAGTCAAGGATTGCAGTACGGCATGGTCGGTGTCAACAGCAACACGGTTGCTTACACTCAAACTCCATTCGGCGGTGTTAAACATTCCGGATTCGGCAGAGAAAACGGTCATCAAGGCATTGATGATTATGTAAATGTAAAATTTATCAATCTCAATTACGGGATTAAACAATTTAATTAAGAAACTCCGGATCCGGAAAATTGGGTCCGGAGTTTTTGTTTTACAGAGCGGAAACGATTTAAACCGCACGATAAAGTTTCGAGGGCACTTGGTTATCAGAAGATAAGTTCATGAAACATACGAAGCCAAGCTTTAATTTAGCTTTTCTAGGAGCTCTTTGAGATAGCCGTTAGCTCGAAAACGCTGTAATGCGGTTTTTCGAGCATTTGCACCGAGTCGATTGCGTAAATCCGGACGAGCTGCACAGCGTAGCAAGGCATCAGTCAAGCGTGGACCAATGCTGTTTCCCGTTTGGACCACAAGTCCTGTTCCTGTTCCTGTTCCAATAAGTTCGGGAATGGCACCGGCATCGGTTGTGATGATGGCTTTGCCGAGCATCATCGATTCGGCAATTGTTAAGCCGAACGCTTCATTGCATAACGAAGGAAGTGCGACCATATCGGCGACAGAGAGATATGCCGGCAATTCAACATGGCTGATGTAGTTCATCAGAGAATAGGAGTCTTTTGGAAGTAAATCGAGTGCCTCCTGGATTTTCTTCTGCTCCTTTTTGTAAGTATAGCTGCCAAGCAGCACTAAATAGAGTGACGGTTTGACTTTTCGTGCGCGCGTGAAGGCTTTTATCAGTTCCAGCACACCTTTTTCGATATTCAAGCGTCCATAATAGAGCACAACCGGCCGGTTTTCCGGTATGCCGCACTGTTCACGGATTCTGTTTGAGAAACGGTTATCAAAGGACGGCCTGAACAAAGCGTGATCAATACGATTGTAAAGAACACGTGCTTTCCATTTATCCTGCTCAGATGCAGCGGTCTGTACACGATTATTGATAAAGCTGCTGACCGAGAGCACACGGTCGCACAGTAGAACAATTGAGCTCGCCTCATAACACCCTTTATTCAGCGTATCATTATGCAGATGCAGTGCGATGCGCACCTTGCTGCCAAGATGTCTGCGCAGCGATTTGATGAATTTCGGACGATTTTCCACGATGATCCAATCGTAGTGATGTTTTTCAAGCAGACGAATCGTTCGATGCAAGAACATGTCTGAATAAATAGAGATATGATATTTGTTGAAAACTCGATTCATCATACATCGGATAAAATGAAATGGATCGTTCTTTTTTATAAAAAAGAAACGCGTGTGTCGTATGCCCTCACTCTGCAGTCGTGCAGCAGGATCATCAATGGAGTAGATATCAAGTGCAGCCATCGGATTTCGTTCATTATCCTGAATGAGCAGATCGACTAATGTCTCTACTGCTCCCCCTCGTACGGCAGGCACAGGCTGCTTTTCCGTACAAATGAGTGCGATCTTCATAACGCTTCCCTCCGATTCATTCTTGATTTTTTCCATAATGTCCAAAGTCCGCGAATGGTGCTGTGCTGAACAGCAAGGACTAGGAGCAGTATAAAAATGTTTGCGAATGTGATCCAACGAAAGTTCACTAGGTTTAAAAATGCACCGGCAAAGAGAATGAGGAATACCGTGTAATGCTTGACAATTGGAAAATAGACCCAGTGTTTTCCTGAGAAAAATGTTCGCGCCGCAAAAAAGAAGAGAAACGCAACCGCTGTTGCGATCGCCGCACCTTTTGCACCGAACGGCGGTACGAGAAGGATATCGAGTATGACCGCCGGAATCAGGGCACAAAGGCCAACCCAAATGTTCAAATAACTTTTTTTTGAAAAAACAATACCGAGGCAAGTCGTTTCACTTACAGTGTAGATGAGCGGCTGCATACATAAAAAACAAACAAGGTACCGTGCGCTGCTGTAGTGAGAAGATAAAAGAAACACGATAACTCCTTTAAATAGGAAGATACCGGCGGCAAGCAGCGACATCGCGAGCAGAACGGTATCACTAACCAATTTAAAATAGATAACAGGCCGGTCCTCTGAGTACCAGCGATAGGCAGTTGGGACCCAAAAACTGGTAAATCCGCTTTGAAATACGGAAAGAACGGCGGCAATTTTCAAGGTTGCAGAAAAAATGCCGATCTGATCAAAATTACTCCAAAGCCGAAGTGCCAGCCGATCTAATCCACCGAGAAGACTTGAAAGCGAGGTCGCAATCACTATTGGCAACCCGAACGTGACGAGCGTCTTCAACAAAACACGATCCACAGAGAATCCAATTGGGTTGAGCAATCTACGGTAGTGCCAGAGCAGCCAGACATCACCAATGATCTGGCCAAAAACCGTGGCATAGACAACAGTCAAGAAATCTCGACGAATGAAAAAAATGAAAAGCAAGGTTAAAAGAAACACCGCCGATTTAGTCATTATTGCCAGCAGAGAATATTCAAACGCTTTTTCTCGCATACGAACGGAGAGCATGAGAAAGCGTTCCAGAACCATAAATACGGCCATCACACCAAAAAGGATCGTAGGCAATAGTTCACCCTGACGGCCGAATAACAACTGTGAAAGGGGACTGGGATAAAGCAGCGCAGCAAGCAAAACCAGAAGTGCCAGTCCTAGGGGCAGCAGCAATGCATTTTGTAACAGTCTTGTTTTGTCGATGGCACCATGATATTCCCGTGTGTAGGCCTGATCAACGCCAAGAAAGAGAAACGTGCCGACGATTGTCTGGAACAGGAGAAACATGCTTGCTTTTCCATATTCGGCGGGATCAATGTAATACGTAGTAATCGGGATGGTCATGAATGAAATCAGTGCACCAATGATCGGTCCCATCGAAAAGCCGATTAATTTCTTAATCAATTTGTTCATAGGGTTCAGCCGTTTCGTTAGCAGTTTTTGCTAAAAATTATGTTATTAGTCTGTCACTTGTATGCGCATTTCATACAGATGCACGTAAGCTTTGTTGAAAGGAAGGTGTTGACACTTTAGTTGAGATACATTTTCATTTATAACACCAGGCGAATCATGTATAGTAGAGTATAGATTAGTTTTTTCGGACCGTTTGATGTCCCTTCGTTTCTCGGGCAGGGACAGAACAACTGTGGGTGAGAAGGGTGGCGGTTTGTTTTGATTAATAAGAGACTGTTCCGTTTGACAAAAGGCGCAAGAAAATGGTTGTTCATCAGTGTACTGAACAGTTATTTAAGCGCTGTTTTTTATATGGCAAGCATGCTGCTTTTTGCTCTTGTACTTCAATCTGTTTTAATGGGACAGGCTGTGCTTTGGTACGTGATTGCTGCGTTGCCGGTATTACTCGTACTGGTTTTTGCGCGAATGCAGACGAATGGGCACATGGTTGCAGCAGCGGCACGCTATTCAAATGCTGCACGAAGTATCTTAAGGCGTCGGCTTTATCAAAAAGTAGCGGAGCAGGAGATTCGTGAGCATGGCTCATTCTCGACCGCAGAGCTCGCACAGACAGCAGCAGGCGGCATTGATCAGCTAAGTGCTTATTTCGGCCGTTATATCCCTCATGTGTTCAGCACCATACTGATTCCGCCGACGATTTTGCTGGTGCTCGGTGCATTTAATTGGGTTGTTGCGCTTGTACTTCTGATTTGTGTGCCGTTGATTCCGCTTTCAATTCTTGTTATTCGTAAAATGGCGAAAGGGCAGTCAAGGAACTACTGGCGTGCGTATGTCGGATTGGGTGAACATTTTCTTGAAAATATTCGCGGCTTGACGACACTTAAGATCTTTCAGATGGATGAAACGATTCATCGGGAAATGAATCAGAACTCTGAGCGCTTTCGTACCTCGATTATGCAGGTACTTAAGGGTCAGCTCAATTCGATCACCGTTATGGACTTTATTGTATATGGCGGCTCTGGGGCCGGCATTGCGACCGGTTTGATTCAGGCATCACAAGGCAATCTTAATCTAGTCGGATTGATCCTCGTCCTGTTTTTAAGCACTGAGTTTTTTCTCCCATTGCGGTATCTCGGTTCACTTTTCCATGTTGCGATGACCGGTGTATCGGCTGCAGAACGTCTCTTTCAGTTTTTTGATCTTCCGGAAGAACAACAGGGACAGCAAAAATTGCCTGAGGCATCGAACTGTAGAATTGAGGCAAACGGACTCAGTTTTTCTTACGATGGAACCCGTCCTATTCTGCAAGCCATAGATTTTAAAGCGCAAACAGGAGAACGAATTGCGCTTGTCGGCCAATCCGGATCCGGCAAAAGTACACTGGCAGCATTGATTTCAGGTTTGCTTCGAGGATATAAAGGAAGTTTAACAATTAACGGAGACGAATTGCGCAGCGTAGCTCCGGACAGTGTGTTTCAACAGATCGGGCTTATGTCCTCGGACAGTCGGTTATTTACGGCTTCTCTGAGAGAAAATCTGCGTTTCGGCAATCCGAATGCATCAGACAACGAACTTATTGCCGCTTTGGAACGTGTTAACCTTGGAACGTTTCTTGATCAGTTGGAGCAGGGGCTTGATACGCCGCTGACGGAGAATGGCGGCAATTTGTCGGGAGGTCAGAAGCAGCGGCTGATTATGGCTCGGCTTTTGCTCGCTGATCGGCCGATTTATCTTTTTGACGAAGCAACCTCAAATGTGGATGCTGACAGTGAAGAAATCATGCTTGATGTGATGCGGGAACTCGCTCGAGAAAAGCTGGTGATAGTGATCGCGCACCGAATGTATTCAATACGTGATGCAGACCGTATTTATGTGCTGGATCATGGTGTTGTGGTTCAGACGGGCATACATGAGACATTGATGAATGAAGAAGGCGTTTATAAACAGTTTGTTGAGGAAGAAGAAAAACTGGAAGAGGGTGTGCATGCAGATGAGAAAAACGAATTCGGCAGTTATTAAACTTCTGAAACTAGCCGGACCACTGACACCTGTATTGCTCTTTTCCGCATTTTCAGGGGTGATGAGCAGTCTGTCCGTGACCGCGATCTTTATGCTGGGTTGTTATGGAATAGAAAAGCTCATGTATGGAAGTCCGCTCATTTTATGGAGCGTGTTTGGCGGCATGCTCGTGCTTGCCTTGATCCGCGGCGTATTTCGCTACACGGAACAGTATACCGGGCATTATGTCGCCTTCCGGCTGCTTGCAGAGCTGCGCAATCATGTCTTCGCGGCGCTGAGACGGCTTGCACCTGCAAAAATGGATGCGAAGAACAGCGGTGAACTGGTCTCAACGGTTACCAGTGATATCGAACTCATTGAAGTGTTTTATGCGCACACAATCGGTCCGGTATTAATCGGTGTGACGGTGTCGACGGTCATGACTATTGTCCTCTGGATGATGCATCCGATTTTCGGGATGATTGGGTTACTCGCTTATTTAACGCTTGGCTTCGTTATTCCGATTATCAATTATCAGCTCGAAAAAGATAAAGGAACTGCGCTGAGGAAACTAGCCGGTCAATTTCATCACTTACAGCTTGACGTTTTTTCGGGTATTCGTGATCTTCGCTTATTTGGGCGAAAAAAGGTCTATGAGCAGAAGATAGCGGACATGGAACGAGAATTGAATCAGGAAGAAATTGAGCTTGGTAAAAATGCATTTTTTCTTCGCGGCCTCGGTGAGAGCGGGCTGCTGCTTTTTACCTTTGCCATCATTTTTGCGGGTACCATCCTGGTTTCATCCGGAACACTTATCGGGTCAACCGTCCTCTATGCAGCCATAGCTTTATTTGCTTCATCGGCGCCGGTTCTTGCGTTAAATCAGCTCGGCAATGGACTGATTCCGGCATTTGCTGCCTGTCGCCGCGTTGTGCAGCTCATCGAAGAACCTCCGGCCGTGCAGGAGGCAGCAGGCGGCTACGAGCCGAGTACATTTGAGGACCTTGAACTTGGACAAGTAGACTTCGGCTATAACGATCAACCAGAAATACTGAAAGCAATTGATCTTCATTTAGAAGAAGGCAAAAGAATTGGTCTGTCCGGCGCAAGCGGATCAGGAAAGAGTACGTTGCTCAAATTGATGATGCGTTTCTGGGATCCGACTCATGGTGAAGTCACGCTGAATGGAGCGCCCATGACGCTGATTCAAACGCGCGCACTGCGCGCGATCGAAGGCGCATCGCTCCAGGACGCTTTTCTGTTCAATCAATCCATTGCCGACAATATTAGGATCGGCAACCCGGACGCAACGGATGAAGAAGTGGCAACAGCAGCAGAACAAGTTAACCTGAAGCAGATGATTGATACACTTCCTCATGGCTTTGAAACAAAGGTTGGCGAGCTTGGGGATCGTTTGTCAACAGGTGAACGTCAGCGGCTGGCCTTGGCACGTTTGTTTGTGCGCGACAGTGATTTGATTCTGCTTGACGAGCCGACAAGCAATGTCGACCGTTTGAATGAACGGATTATTCTTCGCTCCATTGATGAACGATTTGACGGAAAATCGATGCTCATCGTGTCGCATCGCCGTTCCGCACTGAATCATGCCGATGCGGTTTACGCCTTGGAACAGGGCACACTAAAGAAAATCAGATAGATAAGGATTGAGATGTCATGAAAAAAAGATTTTTAGGTATACGTGATGTAGTTACGATTGCAATTTTTACTGCAGCGATCATGATAATCGGAAGTGCACTTTCTAAAGTGTTTGGGGTTTTAAGCTTTTTGACCGCAGGAGGCGCCATTTTGGTTTCAGGGGCGATTATATCCTTTTTAACGGCACCGCTGTTTTTGCTTATGGTTTTGAAAGTGGGGAAGCACGGAGCAATTTTTCTGCACAGTATTCTTTACGGGTTCATTTTTCTGCTCGCCGGTCTGCCGCATATGGTCATTTTCTATGCTCTGGTCGGACTGATTGGCGAAGTGATGATGATGCCGCGCGGGAACGGGTATCACAATGTGTTCCGAGCAGGGCTTGCCTGCAGCGTTTTTCTCAGTGTTAAGGCGCTTCATCCGGCGGCCATACTATGGATTATCGGCAATTATAATCCGCAGGGTGTTCATGGCTATACCGCGGCACAGATCACCAAGATGATGGACATCTACTTTAATCCGATCACAGTAGCGCTTATTTTCGTTCTGACTTTTGCCGGGTCTGCCGTTGGTTCTTGGGCAGGGGCCAAGATCTTGCGCAAGCATTTTGTTAAATCGGGTATTTTACAGATCAATGAGTAAACCTTTAATTCTGGATCCTCGAACGAAGTTCAGTGTTGTTTTAATTATTGGTTTCCTCATTTTTGGATCAAGCGTGACGCAGCTGCTGTTCTTATTCGTGGTTATGGGAATTTACGGATTTCTGAATGGGGTGCGAAAATCACTGCCCATTTATGTGCTGTTCCTTTTGCTTTATTTTCTATCTGATTATTTAGCATCCGAGACGCGGAATATTCTTTTTGTCAGCATTGCATTTTTTTCTTATTTTATTGTTTGTTTCCTGCCTGCATTACTTGCCGGAGAAGTACTCGTACGCACGCCTGCAGGCCAACTCATGTCTGCACTGGGGCGCTGGCATTTTCCGAAGACAATGATCATTGCCTTTGCCGTCAGTCTGCGTTTTATCCCCATTGCCGGTTTGGAAATACGATCCATTCATGAGGTCATGAAGCAGCGCGGTGTAGCTTTTTTCAGCCGAACAGGCTGGCTGCATCCGTGGCGTACCTTTGAGTATGCACTTGTTCCACTGATGATTCGATTGTTGAAGATTTCCGATGAATTAACGGCATCGGCAGTAACCCGTGGGGTAGAGGCTCCGATAAGACGTACATCAGTGCATGTGATCAAATTTCGTTCCTGCGATTATGTGGTTATTCTGCTGGTTCTTGCCTTAGCATTCTTTTTACTGATGACGAGATAGTCCGCCGATGAATTGATGAAAGAGTTGATCTCATGATCCAATTAAAAAACATTGATGTACATTCGCGTCAAGGAACGCCGATTCTCAATGACTTTTCTTTATCTGTGGCGTCTGGAGAACTGGTTGTATTATCCGGACCAAGCGGAAGCGGCAAGTCAACGATCATTCGCCTGATTAATGGGCTGGCTTACATGGATGATGCATTAGTCATTGAGGGAAAGGCGGAGCTGAACGGCCAATCGATTAAAAGTATGAATTCATGGGAACGATCGGAGCAGGTGGGCAGTGTGTTTCAGGACCCTCGAAGCCAGTTTTTTGCACCGATAGTAGAGGATGAACTTGCATTTTATTGCGAAAATTTCGGTATGAAACCGGAGACAATAACAAAACGTGTACATCAGGCTGCCAAGGAACAAAACTTGCTGCCGCTGCTCGATCATCGAATCATGACTTTATCGAGTGGAGAAAAACAAAAAGTAGCGATTGCTGCTATCCGTGTTGCCCGGCAAACGGTCTACGTGCTTGATGAGCCTTCATCGAATCTGAACTTGGCAGCGACGACTCAGCTCGCCGATCTGATTCGAAAATGGAAGGCAGCCGGCCATACGATTGTGATTGCGGAGCATCGCCTGCATTATTTAACAGATTTGCTTGATCGAATGGTTTATGTGCAAGACGGCCAAGCAGTGCACAGCTATTCAAAGGATGAACTCACAATGCTGCCGGCTGAACAATTGGCTGCATCCGGGTTGAGGCAGACACGTTTAGTCTGGAAAACGGGTATTAATCGTCGGTCAGTACCGCAGAATATCCATGAATTGAGCATTCATCAATTAACAATTAACAGCTGGTCCGGTGGAGAAGCACTTTTGCATAATCTTACTTTTTCTATTCATTCCGGTGAGGTTGTGATGCTGACCGGCTCAAATGGGATCGGCAAGACAAGTCTTGCTCGCGCACTCTGCGGCCTTTCCAGAAAGAGTGAGGGAAAGGTCACAGTGGATGGACGGCTTGCTCTGCGCAGAAAAAGAAGTCGGCAAATTCGCTATGTCATGCAGGAAGCGGATTACCAGTTATTTGGACAGAGCGTTTGGGATGAACTGTTTGTCGGGATTAAAGAAGATGCTGATCAGGTAACGCGTGCGCAGCAGCTTTTACGAGAACTCGATTTATGGTCGCTGCGTGACCGGCATCCATCGACACTCTCGGGAGGAGAGAAACAACGGGTGACGCTCGCAGCCGCTTTAATGAGTACCGTACCGGTCATTATCCTCGATGAACCGACCTCCGGACTCGATTGGCGCAGCTTAGAAAAAACAGCTGAATGTCTAAAAAGAGAAGCGGAAAAAGATCGGATTTTTCTAGTGATTACGCATGACTATGAATTGATCAGCCAGGCAGGTACGCGGCTGATTCATTTAAAGGACCGCATCGTCACTGATGATTTTCCTTTAGATGACACATCCGGTGCTCGTGTACTAAGCCTTTTAACTCAAGATGAATCATGATGTGGGAAGCCCTTTTTAGGGTACGATAGGAAATAATAAAGGTAAGGGAGGGAAAGCATGAAGAATCGATATGCCATTTATGAAGAGTATGACGGCAGGCAACGATTTCCTATTAATATCCGGCTGCCGAAGAAAATAGTTGAGGCGGCATCAATACGTGATGCGGTCAACGCCTTTTCACTTACCCACAATCTTGAAATCATCCGCTATGCTGAACTTCCCGAGGACGATGTACGGGTATGGTTTCGCCGCACAAATCTGTTTGGACAAAGCAGCAATTTCGGTTATTATTTTCGACTACTTAAGTATGGAGAATTATCTGAAGAAAAAGATCCGTTTCCGGGAAAGTGAAACGGATCTTTTTGTACAATAAAAACGTTCCCATCGATCGTCCATAAAATCTCCCAATACCCAACTCTTTCCCGCCATGCCGAGTGCTGATATAAAATTTAACTAAATTCATGTATTTCCTTAATACTTTCTTTACGTGCGATATTCATAATAAGAACCAATGCATGATTTTATGCGTTCAAGGATATTTTAGTAATTAAAGAGGAAAAATGTGGGGGGACATATATGAAAATCGCAGTGATCGGCACAGGTTATGTTGGATTGGTTACAGGTGTTGCGCTTGCTGAAATCGGTCATACGGTCACGTGTATTGATGTTGATCCGGAAAAAATCGCTGAGCTCAACCAAGGCATTCCAACCATCTATGAGCCGGGACTCGGTGAAATGATGCTGAGAAACCAGAAACGTCAGCGTTTGCACTTTACTGATCAGCACCGGGTCGGATTGGACGGAGCGGATGTTGTTTATCTGGCGGTTGGAACCCCACAGCTTGCCGATGGTTCGGCAAACTTGCGCTATATTGAACAGGCTGCTATGGATGTGGCAGAGCATGTTCAAGAATCAGTTATTGTCGTGATCAAGAGTACGGTACCGGTCGGCACAAACGTGCGTATCAAACAATTGATGCTCAGTCATGTTCGTTCCGGCGTTACTATTCGAATCGCTTCAAATCCGGAATTTCTCCGAGAAGGATCGGCCATTCATGATACCTTTCATGGCGATCGAATCATTATTGGAACGGAAGATCAGGAAACTGCGAACGTTCTGGAAGAAATCAACGCACCTTTCGGCATTCCTGTAGTAAGGACCGATGTGTCCAGCAGTGAAATGATTAAATACGCCTCGAACGCATTCTTGGCGACGAAAATAAGTTTTATAAATGAAATTGCGAATTTATGCGAAAAATTGGGTGCTGACGTTGAAGAGGTTGCTAAAGGCATGGGCTTGGATCATCGAATCGGCAGTGCTTTTCTGAAAGCGGGAATCGGTTACGGCGGTTCTTGTTTTCCAAAGGATACTAATGCACTGGTGCAGCTGGCTGGAAATCATCATCATGATTTCAATCTGCTCAAGTCGGTAATTGAAGTCAACAATCATCAGCAAAGGCTCTTAATTGAAAAAATGCTTACGCGTTTTGGCTCGCTTAGCGGAAAAAAGGTTGCCGTGCTCGGACTTGCATTTAAACCGAATACTGACGATTTGCGTGAATCGCCTGCACTTGTGCTGATACCGAAACTGACAGAGCTTGGCGCGGAGGTTGTGTGCTACGATCCGATTGCGGCAAATCAAGGAAGCAAATGGATCAGTGCACCTGCAGTGTATACGAACAGTGTTGCCAAAGCATTGAACGATGCAGATTGTGCGGTGATTGTTACCGATTGGCCGGATATTAAGCGAATGGATCCGCAGACGTTTGCCCGTCTGTTGCGCGAACCGATCGTTTTTGACGGTCGGAATTGCTACAGTATTCCTGCAGCCCGCAAGGCAGATATTGAATATTACTCGATCGGCCGACCAGATGTGATTCCGGAAGTCAGCAAGTAAACGAGCATCGCGGTCGAATGTCTCAACATGATGGTGACACTCAATGAAAATTTTGTATTTTGTCGGGGAGTTTCCTAAACTCTCACAAACATTTATTTTAAATCAAATCACAGGGCTGATTGACGCAGGAAACGAAGTGACCATCCTCGCAAAGAAAAGCGCGCCGGATGCAAAAATTCATCCTGATGTGGTGAACTATGAACTGCTCAGTCGAGTGGTCTATTATGGAGATTCAACTCAGGTGCAAACGCGTATCGGCAAAGGAATGTCTTTCGTTCGAGCACTAGGTGCGCACTTGTATTCCTGCGTTTTTAATCCAAGATATAAATGCGAAGCTGCTTTTCGCAATCTGATCAAGATGCCAAACTTAATAATGCTTATTCGCAAGCTTAATCAAGTTGACTTGACGGATCGAACGGTCATTATGGCTCACTTTGGACCTAATGGGCTGCTTGCGCAAAAGTGCATTGAGATGGGACTGCTCAAGGGAACCTTGTTCACCACTTTTCATGGTTACGATATGCTGCGTTATGTGAAACAAAAAGGTCAGGATGCTTATCGTGACCTTTTTCGTTCGCCGTCATTTATCCTGCCGATCAGTGATTTTTGGCGCAGACGCTGCATCGAACTCGGAGCAGATTCGTCGAGAATCATCGTTCATCATATGGGGATCGATTTGTTGCGCTTTGACAGCCATCCCTCTCAGCCTGCGAAACCGGCAGTCATTGTCTCCGCCGCACGTCTGGTTGAAAAAAAAGGATTAGTTTATGGCATTCAAGCAGTCGGACAGCTCGTAAAAAAGGGCTATTCCGTCCGCTATTATATTGCGGGGGACGGTCCATTACGGGACAAGCTGCAACAATTGATTGACGAGAATAAACTGACTCGTCATGTTCAGCTGCTTGGCTGGAAAACGCAGGATGAATGGATTGAACTGATGAAGACGGCACAAATTGTGCTTGCTCCGAGCATCACAGCGAGCGATGGTGATATGGAGGGTATTCCTGTTCAGTTGATGGAAGCAATGGCGATGAGAAAAATCGTTGTTTCTACCTATCACAGCGGTATACCTGAATTGATTCACGACAAAGAGAACGGATTCCTTGTGGCTGAGAAAAATTCGGAAGCGCTGACGAGTGTTTTGGAGGAAGTCATATTGTCACCGGAGAAGTGGAGCAGAATCACGCAGAATGCGCGTCAAACGATTAAAGATCAGTTTAATATACAAAAGCTGAACGCTGAACTGCTTCGGCTTTTCGATACAGTTTTGTAAGAATAAACGATATAAAAATCAGAAGTAACAAGTAGGAGAAAGAGGAACAAGTTCAAATCATAGTTTTTTTATCGAAAAGGGGAAACAATGAAGGAATTTATTCAACGTCTGCTTGCTTTTTCAATCGGACCTGCCGGCGGTGCGCTCATCGCTTTTATTACCATACCAGTGACCACACACTTTGTGTCACCTGAGGAATATGGCAAAGCGAGCATGTTTGCGCTCGCGTTGACGATGCTGTCAACCTTTCAATATTTAGGCATCGATCAAGCGTATGCCAGAGAATTTAATGAGGTGAATGATCGGAAGACATTGTTTCTTCATGCACTGCTGCTTCCGCTTCTATTTGCCTTACTGTTATTGCTTTTAATCGCTTTGAATCTTGGAACTGCTTCGCATATTCTTTTTGGCGCAAGCGATCAGCATAGTGCGGCACTCCTTCTCGGCGTTTCGCTCGTTTTTATTACGTTCGAACGCTTTATTTTGCTGTCGATTCGTATGGAGGAAAAAGCATTTGCATATTCGATGTTTACCATTTTTATTAAGCTGGTCATCTTGGCCGCCACCTTGCTGTTTGTCTTGATGATTCGAAGAGATTTTCTTGCGGTTGTGTATTCAGCGGCTGCCGGTCAAATTATTGGTGATTTATTTCTGTTGATTCGCTACCGTTCCTATTTTGCTCTTCACGATTTTCAATTTGATCGGGCACTGCTGCGACGCATGCTTATCTTCGGACTGCCGCTGGTTGTTGCAGCGTCTGCATCGACAGTACTGAATTCTGCCGGACGCATTGCTCTTAGAGCATGGAGCGGTTTTTATGAAATCGGCATGTTCACAGCCGCGCTGAAAATTGCCGCTGTTCTTGCCGTTGTTCAATCAAGCTTCACCAGTTTTTGGGTGCCGACCGCTTATCGGTGGTACAGCGAAGGGCGATCCATTCGTACGTTTCAGGCGGTCAGTGAAGGCGTTCTTTTGTTCATGTCGGTTCTGTATTTTGGTGTTTTGCTCTTTAAGGATCAATTAATGTTTCTTTTATCTCCTCAATATGTGCCTGCCGCAGGTGTGCTCGGTTTGCTTTGCCTTCAACCTGTACTGTATACGGTCAGTGAGACAACGACACTCGGTATCGTTTTTTCTCGCAAGAGCTACTTGAATATTTGGGTTAGCCTTTTTTCGCTTCTGCCATGCCTCATCATCAATTGGCTCTTCGTTCCTTCTTACGGCGTTCTTGGCGCGGGACTTGCAACAGGTATCTCCTATGTTCTGTTCTTTTGGAGTCGAAGCTACTTTTCCTCAAAAAATTGGAAGGGTTTTTCACTCACAAAGCATTACTCGGTTATGCTCGTCCTTTTAACGGCAGGCATCCTCAATGCTTTTCATTTCCCATTCATGGTTTTGGCAAATTTGGGCATGCTTTTATTAGTGATTATCATTCAGAGACGATCGAT
>Ga0334901_1002066_pt1 | contig 18111 bp, 15 predicted proteins | sample GraSluR3_MG_3_FD_207216 | JGI IMG/M metagenome (GOLD analysis project Ga0334901, IMG submission 207216) | Sludge microbial communities from methane-producing bioreactor in Wageningen University, Netherlands - Granular Sludge_15_08-R3 | ecosystem: Engineered > Bioreactor > Anaerobic >... | reverse complement strand
ACTATTGTTGGTTGAAAAGTTAATAAAGTCGTTGGGGCTTGGGAAATAATCTAAATTAAGAATGAAGTTATTAGTTAGCTCAAATGGATTCTTACAATAACCCGCAGTGCTATAGGTTTCATTTGTAGTAAGGTTGTTTCTAATTTCAGAGGTTTCCCACGAATTATTGCGAAGATAGTTAGAATAAGCAATGTTTAAACGCATTTTTTTCCATCCAAACACAACACCAGTATAAGTATCAGCATATCGCACATTGGCCATAAGTGTAGCATCAATATTACCCCAAAAACCTTTGCTTGGCTCTTGTTTAAGAATGATGTTAATTACACCATCGTAGTCAATATCTACACTTGATGGGGGCGATGTTATAACCTCAATTCTTTCAATATCCTTAGGATTAATTGAGCGGATATCAATAGATCGCCCAGTGTTTATTCCATTAATTAGTATTAATGAGTTCTCCTTTCCTTTAATTTTGGTTTCGAGAGTAATTGGATTCACCGTTATTTCAGGAAAACTACTCAAAATATCAGGTGTACCTATCGTTTTTGAAAGGATTGTGCTATCCACCACGTAGACAGTCCTGTCGAGCAGGTCTTGCACTTTTCGCTGTCCGGTTACTTGTACTTCGTTGATCAGGTTAACATCTGGTATAAGGGCAATGAAACCAAAATCTAAAGTCTTTTGATGTGGTTTTATGTTAAATGGAATTTCTTTCCGCTGGTAGCCAACATGGCTAACGAGCATCTTATAGCCATTTTTTATAGGCACGCTTGAGAAATTAAATGAAGCCAAGGAGTCACTGGCTATACCAGCAAATATATTATTATGATTAAAATCAACAACCTGTATCGTTGCGTAAGGAAGTGGTTCTTGGGACAAACTATCTATAACCGACCCTTGTATTTGCATTTTTTGAGAAAATAACAAAAATGGGGAAGAGAAGAAAAACAAGAATAAAAGCAATCTTTTCATATTCGTAGTCCTTAATAAACAATTCAAAATATTATCTACTTATCGCAATAAATTTTTATGCTAAAGCTAACAAGAAAATTCATAATTGCTTAAATTGATACCAGCTATTCGCAATATGTAATGTGTTTAGGCTGTGGAGCAAAAGGACAATTTGGAGAAGGGTAAAGCCAACTCTCTTCACCATACGAAGCCATTACATCAGTCCAACATACGCCAAGGTTGTATCGACAGTCCTCAAATTCAGCACATTTTGAGCATACGCTTTCTTCTGGAAAAGAAGAATGGGGAATGAAAAATAAATTTTTAGCACGTTCGGAGTCCCATACATCCATTATAGAGTTTTCAAGAATATTCCCAATTGTAAGATTTTTATTAAAATATGACTTTTCGCACAAGTTAACGGTAAATTGTATGAGTAGTGGCAGATTGCGTGTTGCTTTCCTTTCAAACCGCTACGCAGTTTGAGCGGGCTACAAACCTTAATATTTACAACATCGTCTGCCAATACTTATACAAAATGTTACCAAACGAATTTGTATTTGTTCGACTTATTTATGTCAATTGTTCTATTAGTCGAAAAAGGAATAGCCAGTAGCGCAACTGACTATTCCAGTGAATCTAGAATTGATATGATAATGGAATATTAAACCCATAAAATATGAAGCTGGCACTTGAACTGCCTGAAAATATTGCAGTTACTTCGGGGCTAATACCAATTTTACCTATTTTGAAGTAGAATCCTACAGAACTAATTGCTCCAAGCCCGGATGAAGTTTTCTTATCATAAATATCAATAACAGGGGTTTCAGTATTATTGAAAATTGCCAGATATTCTTTAAAAGAAAACACCCCAATCGCAAATTCAGATGTTAATCCAAAATGCTTTTTTTTAAGTTTTGGACTAATTCCAGCATATACTCCACCTCCATTAATTATATAGTCAGATGAATTTGTATTCCCGGATGTCCAACTCGTGCTCCCCAATTGGTCAGCTCCAACCATAAATGTTGTGCCAACAAAGTAATCAATGAATGAATGCTTTGAGTTTACGGCAAACTTAATATTCATGCCATTTAGCGCAGTATTTTCCCAACTGGCAAGTGATGATTTGAAATTGGCATAATTATCAGAATTCAGATTATTAAATAGAACTGAATACCCAATTTCTATGCTGGGTTTTATATTTTGCTCTTTTTCTTGTGAGAACAAAATGAAAGAGCAACAGGTTAAAAAAGTTACTGATATTATTTTTCTCATAATTTATGAATTTAGTTATCACTTTCACTAACTAAAACTTTTACACCATAGTTTGGAAATTCCAACCAAACCTCTGGATTGTCATAATAATTCAAATAAGAATTACCGCATTTTTCACCTTTATCCTGAATCGTATAGCTGTAAGCAACTTTTCCAGTTGCATTAAATGCGGTGCTGTCTTGATTTTTAGAATTATACCCAACACTAGCTGTAATATCCAACTTGCCCCATGACCTGTCATACTCTACAACATAAAAAGAAAGCATATCATACCAGAACCCAGGTTTCCAATCAATAACTTTCTTTCCAGTGAAAGTTTGAGAGGTGCTACTTCTACTTGAAAACTGACAATCAATATCTTCTTGGACTTTATACGGAGTTTTTCCACCTGCATCAACATTTGTGACTGTGACATAAAATTCAGGCTTACCTGCAGGCCATCTTTCTATTTTCCAATCAGTAAATTTTATTTTCTTAATGTAAACGGGTGAATTCTGTGAAATATCACGATAGGGTACATGAATAAAGTCATACTTAGCATTTGATTCACCTAATGATGTAACATGATTGATTTTATACACCACTTTCTTACCTACAACTACATCATGGTCAAAATAATCATGTTCATTTGCAGTAAATGATTTAAAAAATTGATACCCATTCGTTACACCTACAACATGTTTCGAAACTTTTGTTTCTAAAATGTATTGGCTGTGGTCATTTTGCCAACGCAACTCAATTTCATTTTTTGAGTTTTGAATTGCATCAAACGATAAAACTGGTTTAGGATAATTTGGTGCAGTCAATGTAATGTAATTAGAAGGAGAGGAAGTTTCTCCTTGATAGTATGCCATTACATAGTATGAATATGAACGACTAGCTTCTACACTGTTATCATCATAACTTCTCTCATATGCACCTACAACAGTTTTAATTCTTGTATAACTTGATGTTCCTGCACTTTTTCTATAAACATAATATCCCGTTGTGTTAAAAGGCTTCGTGCCACTTGGCATTTCCCATGTTAATCTAATTCCCGATTCTGTTTGTGTACCACTTAGGTTGGTTGGAGTAGATGGAACTATTGGATAATCAGGGTCTGGCTCTAGGTCAATCAACCTTTCGTTTTCACTAATAACGATTACTGGTTTTGAAGGCTCGTTGATTACATCAATAGGCACAATATTACCTTGAGAATCATAACCTGTAATGGTTGTAGTTGTTGCATCGTCATATTCTAAGGGCAAAAATGTAACTGTAGGAATATAATTCTCTTCATCCCAATCTTCAGCATGAACGGGAACAGCAATCTGCATATCTGGGTATTTATTTGATAATTCATCAATAATTGATGTCGGTGCTGATTTTTGATTTAATTGTCCCGATGCTGAATATGAATCTTCTAATAAGTCTTTAACAGTGTAAATGACCTTATCAGATTTTAATGTTGAGGGAGGTGTAACTCTTTTGTTGATCACTCTTTTTAAAATAACATCATAATCTCCATCAATCATTAGCAATGCTTCTTCTTTGACTACCTTACGAAAGTCAGAGCTCGTTTTTAAAGCATTGCTTACGGCTTTTGCAAAATCACTAAAGTCAGCATTGTACTCATTGTCCTGAAAGAGTTGTTCTGTCATTAAAATGCTATCATCTTCAATTAGTTCATTTTTTTTACAAGCTTGAAAAATAAATATCATTCCAATGGCAAAAATTATTGCCTTTAAACTTAATAAGTTCATAAAACTCTTGCGTTTCATATATTTGTAAAGTTAAGGAGGTCTATTGCTAAATTTCTGACCTCCATGATTAAACATTCTTTTGAAGTCTCCATTTTCGAAATGTTTCGGCTTTTCGTAAGTTGGAGGCTTCTTCCCCTCACTAACTTCCGTAATTCAAATCCTATTGTTTTTCGGCTTAGAATTAATCTGATTTCAGTTAGCTTGTATCCATTGTGGGTGTCTTTTTAATATGTTTGGTAACATCACCGTTAGGCAGTATGAGTAATGCGCTTTGATTGCCTGTGCACATATTGCGTTTAGGGAAGAATTCACTTTTTACCTCAGCAGGCAGACTATATGATTTGTCCGTTACATTAACATCTGCAAAAAGTTTAAAATGGCATTCATCCCGTTTGCGTAGAAGCAGCTCTTTAATTTCTTCAATATTACCAGATGTTAAGCGGAATGATAAGAATTGCTCTTGAGATTTATACATAGAATGTGCGGGAGCAGTAAACTCTATAATATAAATATTCTCATACTGTTTAAAGAAATCTATATATTGCTCCATCTTTTCTATACTAAAAATTAACGAAGTAATAACCGATTTTAACTTAGATGATTATACGCTTTAGTACCTATATCATTTTTGCGTCATCGCGATCCCAACGTTGTTTGTCGGGAGAAGCAATCTTTACGCTCTGAAAAACAACAAATTGCCTCATCGTAAAAACACCCCCTGCCTGCCGCCTGCCCATAGCCGTCAAGCTAAGCAATTTTCAATACCCTCGTAGAGCCTGCCTGGCTGGCAGACAGGCTCTACGAGGGCTATAGTATTAATATTCTGTATAAACCAATCAAAAGAATTGTTTTTATTTAGTTGTTTTGTGTCCTTAGCTTGACGGCTATGGCTGGCAAGCAGGCGTAACGCATTGGAGTGAAGGATCTTATTTTGTAGCATTAATTTCCCCGGACAACAATGAATTAAGATATCAATTACAAAGTAAAATCTACAGACGGTAAAATGATTACCGTCACTCTATTCTGAGATAATATTTCCTAAAAACTTTGCAGTATTCAATGCAGTGCCCCATTTCCCTTAGTCTATTAATCATGTTTCTAGCAGTTTTATCGCTGCAGTTAAATTTTTCACATACTTGTTTAGGTGTGTTTATCCAACCTTTTTCTATAGACTCTAATAAATACTCAAGTCTTTTTGAATAAGTCAAATAGTCCATTTTCATAGTTTCTGTTTTTTTATCCTGTTTGCCATGAGCAAATATTTTGCAAATTTCTGTAGGACTTTGCCTTGGAGAATTTGTAACCCTTTTGCTATGGGTCGGCTTCGCCTTGTTGTTAACACCCTGCACAAACCAGCTGAGAATTAGATCAACTAGCTTGAGCAGGTGTTGTAGCAATGAAGATAGCACTAATCTATATTCGATTTACGATTTTTGGTTTGAGAGACAACCCTTCACTATGGCTAACTATCGATGAGTGGACCTGAAACAATTGACTATACGGAACAGGTATAATGTGTCCGCAGGAAATTACCAGTATTGGATCGCTAGATATCCAGTATTCAAATACCTTCTCAACGTTTACCAGATATGTTTCTCCGCAGTAAAAAAACCTATTGCTTGGAAGGATTAGCTCCAGCTCGTTAAGGGTAGCATTTATAGTGTACCGTGTGTCATTCTCGAGGAATAGGTGGGTTACATTCTCCTCCGCTTCGAGGTAGCAAATTGAGCTAGGCCGTTCGTAAAGCGTTACTAGTGCAGCATTATGCTCCCTGGAGGCAATCATATGTAAAAATGAGTCGTTCATTTTTTTAAAGTTTAAACATTATTGAACCACTTTCTGCTACTCATTTGCTTTTATCCTCTTTATTATTCTTGCAGACTCCTTAGTGTATGGATTCTCGTACTCTGTTAGCCTATCGAGAGTACTGGAAGCCATTTCCGTTTTACCCTCGGCCAGATAGCTTAAGCCTTTGTACCAGGTGGCCTGCTCAACAAAGAACGAGTCTCCTTTAAGTATCTCATCAAACAGCTTGCGCGAATCGGCAAACCTTTCGAGCTCCATATAGCTAATTGCTAAGTAGAACTTAATGGTTGTTGAGGTGGGATCGTTCTTGAGAAGCAACTCAAGACCTGCAGCGGCTTGGGCAAATTTTGACTCCTGATAGTGCTTCATGGTTGAGAGCAAATCTTGACCAGAGGGATAATAGTTGCCCTGGCGGAATAGGGTTACCGGTGGATATGGAGCAAAGGTTTCACGATAGATCTCGTCGTAATTACTTCCATTGTTACCCTCGGTGAAAACAGCCCAGCTGCCCACGGCAATACCCGCAATGGTTGCCGTAGCGTAGATTAGCCTTTTGGTGCGATGACTTACAAAACGTTTGTCGTAAGTATCGTCGGCAAATGCAGAGGCTATGTTAAGCTTTGCTCTAAGCTCATGTATTTCGTCCTCAAAGGACATTTGATTAATCTCATGCCTTAGGGCGAGTTCTCTCTGCAGCGATGGGTTCGCCATCAATCGATGGTAAAGCATATCCTTCTCCTCAACCGTTATGGTTGAATCGAGGTACTTCTCCATTAAGTATTCTGATGTTCTCATGGCTATAATTTTTTTAAAATTATTCTCTTCGTATAACCTCTAGTCTTCCTTTACAATTGGGGGGGGATCATCATTGTTACCTGAACTACCAGAGTTTGAGGTTGTACCTTTAGGCTTAGTATCCGTTGTAGTATCACCTGTCGTTCCTGTTGATGTACCACCAAAAAGTTTTACCATCTCCTTATCGGTTAGGGCAAGGCGTGCAAACTTGTTTAGGATACCATTTAGCTCTAGTTCGGTTTGTTTCATCATTGTTTTCATAGTTCAAATGTTTTGGTTGTTTGTAATGTTTTAAGAATTAAGGTGATTATAGTTACCATTTTAGCTGAAAGGTCAAATGCATTTCATATACCCTCTCATATATTATCCTACTTAGTGGTAATTTGTGACAACCTTTTTCGAATTATTTTTCAATAAAAATAAAAATAATTTCTTACGCACTGATTCTCTGTGCGTTAGTTGGGTGCTTTTTTAGGGAATAATTTGAACAGAATCACCTTTTGAAAAGCATAGAAAAGAGTAAGCCAAAGCCAGCAACACCATTTCAGCGTGACAGAAATTAGCGATCTGGCCTAAATAAGAAAGATTTTTAAAAATTTTGCCTAAAAAGTTGTCACAAATACAGCTTTTGTGACACATAGGATGGAGGCACACCTCCTTTTATGCAAAAATATTGCAGACTCAACAATCTTTTAATGTGCAACACAATAACTAACCATTAAAAATTAAATGATTGTCAGTTATGATACCTAAAGCCTTTGCGTCATTGCGAACCACGAAGTGCTCGATGAAGTCAAACCCTCGTGCTTTGAGGGTTGAAGCAATCTGTAAAATCCTGTTAATTAAAAGATTGCTTCATCCGCCGGCTGGCGGATTCGCAATGACGTATCATTGTAATCAACTCATTTGTCATAGGCATTATGGCGGATAATCATATTCTTTATTTACCCCCATATTCACCAGATTCAAATCCAATAGAAAGGGCTTGGTGGTTCATAGGAAAATCGATAACCCACAATAGGGTTACAGAATCCCTGAAGCTGAGAAAGCAAAATTTTGGCAGATGTACTCTCATTTTCAAATTCCAAACGAAAAATTACTGACTATTTGTGCAATTAAATATTAGACTCTATATAATGCTATGCAAATACCAGCTTAAGCAATTGTAAAGGATTATTGTTGGCATTACCAATTCAAGCGTTGGCAAAGATACCTTGGGGCTTTAATACCAGTCAAATGTCAACATTACCCTCAACGGAATATAAGTGTTTTTTACACATAATAGTCAGATTGTTGAGCGTTAAAGCAGATAATTTAGCACCATCAAATATGCTGTACTTTTCAGCAAATAGTGATACTATTTGCTGGCGGTTAAACTTTTTTATTAGATTTGTAAGCACTGACCAGCATTAATGATGTCGTTTACTAATAAGGAGCTGTTTAAGGGAATTATTGAACAGAACCAAGCGGTTCTGAATTACTTATATAAACATCTCTTCCCTACGGTTAAAAAAACAATATATAACTATGGAGGAGACTACGATACGGCAAATGAGGTATTTCAGGAAGCAATAATAAGTATTTACACCAAAGCAAAGCAAGGTGAGCTTGAAGAGCCTGTTATGGTTGAAAACTACATAATGGGAACATGCAACAAACTTTGGCAAAGGTACAGCTTACTGGAAACCAAAAAGGATTTGACATTCAAAAGCAACTCACTGATAGACGATAGTAATGCCCAAATACTGAAGGAATACAGGCAAAGCTTGAGAATGAAGCTTTACCAAGAGCACTTCATGGAATTAAGTCCCCTTTGTCAGAAGATTTTAAAAGCCTTTTTTAAGGGGAATAGCTATCTTGAGATTGCTGAAAAGTTTGGATTCGCCTCGGAAGAATATGCGAGAAGGAAAAAGTATCTTTGTAAAGAGTACCTCGTAAAAAGCATAAAAAGCGACCCTAGGTTTGACAAACTAACTGGAGAACTGGATGATGAACCATTGGATTTTGATTGATGATTACGTACTAGGTACCCTTTCGGAAGAGAAACGGAGGGCATTTGAACAGGAACTGGCCATCAACAAAAGCCTTCAGAAAGAGGTTAAGCTTTGCGCAGAGCTACAAAAATCTATTTACGAGGACGATGTGATTACCCTAAGGGAAAAGTTAAAAGTTTCTCAAAGAAGTTTCACAAAAGCAAAAACTAAAAGGAAAACTCTGCTAATTAGCATAACGACGGCAGCAAGCCTCCTAATAATCATTGCCATCAGGGTTGCTCTAACTGATTATGGGCCTACCCATGCAGTACTATACAATAGATATTTTCAACCCTATAAGGTTGTAGGAGATAGAAGAGACGAAAACCAAGGCAGCTCGGCTTACCATCGTGGTGAGGCTATTAGATTATACACCAATGGCGAATATGATCAAGTAATGCCCTGGCTCGAAGCCCAAATCATAAGAGATTCAATAGATCTTGAAGCAACCCTAATGCTCTCTACTGTTTATTTGAGAACAGATAATGCCGAGAAAGCAGAGGAGATTCTCACCAAAATGCTGTACAGCTCAAACAGCATTACCTTTACCGAAACCCTAGAGTGGTATCTGGCCCTCTCGCTGCTGCGGCAGGGTAAAATTGAAGAGGTTAAAAAAAATCTCAGGAAAATTGCCCATGAAGAAGGTTTCTACTCAGGGGAAGCTTTAGCCATACTTGAATCACTTAAGCCGTAATCTTCTGACTATAAAGAAAACCACCAATAGCAGCAATGCAATTGAAACAATCCAAATGATAATTTTTAGCCATTGGGGGTGTACCAGCGCTCCGGTGTTGCCAATTAATTGATACGAAGCCCAGAAATACGGATGAGACCTTAAGGGATCGGCCGATTCTAAAAACTTTCTTTGAGCACTTTGCAAGGCTAAGTCTTGGGATTGACCCTCTTTAATATTCCTAGAGAACTCTACCATTATCTCACTCCCACTATAATCCTCAACCCTCCATTGCGCCGCAACTAAAGATTGTGCTCCCGAATACAGGAAACTCCTCGCAAGACTCAGCAGCCCCTCGCCCTTAACCAGACCACCATCGCTACTTCGGCATGCACTTACAATTACAAGCTTAGCATTTAAATTAATGCCATAAACCTCATACATATTCAAGTAACCATCCTCAGTGGTGTCGGGCGAACTGGAAAAGATTAGCTTAGAGAGAAGGGGGTTCGACTCGTCAATGTGCGTATGCATCGCCAAATGCAATACACCGTACCCACCATTAGCAACCTCCTTTTTGAATCGCGCCTCAGTAGCCTGTTCTCCAACAACGAGTTTCCCTTTCAACGTATTGCTAACCCCTCTGGCCTCCCTCTCTGCCCCAGGTAAATCGCCCAAATTCTGTCGATACTGAAGCGAATCTGCATAGCCTGTGGACGAGGCAGTATACGAGGGTGCAAATGAAATGGCTTTAGCTCTGAGGGCTGGCTTACGATTGTGTGCGGTGTAAAACAGTTTGGTTGATGGGTAATAGGATATCGCAATGCTTCTTACCAAGTAGGGCAATGCGTAATATCCTTTTGGATTAATAACCTTACTATTGGTAAGGGCGGCAAACGGAATAGCCGACAGCTGCAGGTGGGGCACAACGATTAGCTCACGACCATCTATAATCGAATCGAATGGCATAAGCAACGTTCGGTAAAGATAGTACGACGATTGTCCAAATCGACCAAGGTTCTCCCTAGTGATATCATCAAAACTTTTCGGATTAATCTCGCCTAAGAAAATCTCCAGGGTATCGAAGAAAGTTCTATCAAGCTTAGTGTGCTTCCACTTAAAATCATTCTTTGCAACTGCAAAGCTAATTAGTGAAGAGTCGTTGACAATGTAGTCAATAAGCACCTGCGATGGTTTTAACTTAGCTTGAATATTGCTAATTGAAACGGAGGCTGTGTCGTACCTTAGCGCATAGTAATCGGGGTACTTATCCTCAATGCTAGCTATTAAAAGCTTATGCTCGCGTTGAGCATTAAAAATTCGCCCTTCCAAGCTCTCCAGCTGCTTAGCAGGAGTGCCCGCCTTTGATTTTGCCTCATGATAAAGTTCATAAAGCCCCCCCACGGTTTGCCTAAGCTCCCTTTCCTTAGCTATAAGATCTGTGGGAACTCCCGAAAAATTTAGCCCACGCTCCCGTGCAATGGCCTGGTTTAGCACAGCCGCTTTTGCCTTCGACGATACCTTAAAAGCAAACTCTACGGCTTCGGGTACTATATCGGAGAATGAGAAGCAAGCCTTGATGGTGTTTAAGTAAAGGGTGTGGTAAATATCGTCAATATACAGCTTATCACCGTCATCATAAATACCCGCTCGCTGCTCATCCATTAGGGCGATGGCTTTGGAAAAGTATTTGAATGATTGGTGTGCAAAACCTATCGCACCCGTCTCGTTAAACCGCTCCAAATAAATTGACCCCATCCCTTCAAAACACTGAATGGCAATTAAGGGCGAAAAGAAGTTGGCCAAAGGAATATCAAGATAGCTTTGTAATGTTCGATGCCTAGCATTTAATTCTAATGATTTTAAAAAATACTTTTCAGCATTATCATACTCTCCCCTCGATTTAAGGAAAAGAGCATAGTTACGAAGCAGTAAGCCAAGTTGAGGACTATATGAGTTTTGTTCATTGGCTATATCAATTCCTTTTAAAAAATAAAACTCAGCATCATTAACCTGTCCAATAAACTGATACGTTGTTCCTAAATTACTATACAATGCCATCAAGTCCGATGTCCTCCATCTCTCACCTTTTATAATCTCCTTCTCCACATCCTCAAAGTAAAGAATTGCATTATTATAGTCCTTCTGTGCTAGGTAGGTTAACCCAATTGCGCTTAATGCATTGCTATAGTAGGTATTGTTAAAGTATTTGGATAGCTCTAATGATCTATGCGCAGCATTAAGGGCTTTATCCAGCATACCAGCCCCTCGGTATGCGGCTGAGAGTTTAATCGAGGCTAGCACTAAATGGGAAGAGTTTGCCAACGAATCCTGACTCAAAAGGTTTATTCCCTTTTGTATAAATGCAATGGCCGATTTATAGTCCTGCTTATAATTTAGACTACTTCCATAAGCATAATAGGTAATACCCAACGTAGAGGCTGGAGGGTTTTCCATACTTAGCAAAATGGATTCGGCCTTGCGATAGTAGAAAAGGGCGGAGTCGATATAGCTCATATCCTGCTTTAGGATGGCCAGATTTAGATAGCCATTGGCTAATCGTGCTTTGGGAAAGTTAGGAATTGACTCCCTAAGCCTAAGCGACTTAACAAACATCTCGCTGGCCTTCTCGTGGTTCCCTTCAACCATATAATCTACCCCAGCGTTGTTATATGCTTTTGCCAAGCTATCGAGATCCTGCTGACTGTATGTTTGATATGGCAAGGGCATACCCAATACATTACCCACAGCAAAGGCTAGTGCACAGGCGAATAGTACCAAACCGTATTTCCTCAACATTTCCATAGCTATTCGCCCGAAATATAAGAAAAATGCCGAAGTAGGAGGTAGTGTTTCCCATAAACATTTGCCCTACACAGATAAGTGCTTAACCTCCTTTAACTGTTTAAGTTTAAGTTTAAGTTTAAATTTTCAATTGCTACGGGTTTTAGCCCGTGGATGGAGCAAGAGAATAGAGTGGCCTTAGCCACATTAATTAGTTTATATGGGGCTAAAGCCCAGCAACCTACTTCCTTTTTGACCACGAGCTAAGGCCCCTACAATTACGAGAGTATCCATCAAGAATAAAAATCAAACTGTTTCTTTATTCAGAGAAGAATTTTTCTTTACCCTCGACTTGTAAAGATGCTTTAAGGGGCTAAACAGCCTTTGGAGTAGCGATAGATCCTCGGTGGTGATCTCTGCCATACCCTGCAGCTCACGGTCAAACTGAATGGCTACACCATAGCTGGTAGTTATGCCGTTTGGCAATTCAGCCACTGCTGGATATCCCATATCTGTATAGCCCGATGATACGCTACGGATAAATCCTTCGACCATCCCAAACTCCATGTAGGAGTATCCATCGAGCTTAATGTTTACCCGCTGTCCGGGTTTTACCTTACCTGCGCCAGCAAAGGGGATAACCAAACGAGCCTGTACCTCGCCGATCCTCTCGGGGGTGATGGCAAACAGGGGAATTCCCGTGGTTACCTCCTGCTGATCACTCCAAATGCTCATAAAGGTTAGCCTCCCTGTTGATGTAGCAATCAGCAAATAATTCTTTTCCCAGCCTGCAAGGGCAGTAACCAGCTGCGCGTGAGCGCTGGAGAGATCCTCGATCAACCTCTTTCGCTGACTCTCGTACTCCAAGCGGGTATCCACCACCGATTGCTTAAGGCGTTCCATTGTAATGGCAGTATTGGAGATATTTAGCTGCGCTCCTTCTAAAGCTTGCTGCTTGGACAAAAGCGCCGCTTGCGATTTTTCAAAATCAACAGCAGCTATTACGCCGCTGGCAAAAAGCGCCGAGTCGCGGTTGAATTGCTTTTGGGTTAGCTCAATATCTTTACCTATCAAATTTCGCTGGTTAGCTAGCCTTTGGCTATAAACCTCGTACTGCTTTAGCTCGCGCTGCAGGGCCTCAATTTTCTTCTGATGAAACCTCTGCTTGCTAAATATCTGGTAATCGTTAATAGCCCTGCTAAAGGCATTATATGTCGATTGCACCTCGCCAAGCACAAGGTTTTGAGGCAAATTAATTGGGTTAAGACTATCGGCAAGGCTAAAGGTTGATATGAATTGAGATAGTTGGAAGATGTGGCTATGATTTGCCGGATTCTCAATTACGCCCAGGGTATCGCCTTTGGATACCTGCTGGCCGTCGGAAACGAAGATGGCAGCTGGTTTACCCGTTGCGCGCGCCACCACCACCGAAGGTGGATTCTCGGCGGTTATCATCACGGGTGCCATCACCGTATCGGGGTAACGGAAAAATATGCTGCCAATAAAAATAATGGCAATAACAGCAAACACAATGGTAATGCCCCAGCGAACAATCCAGCGGGGAGGCGTACCGAGTATCTCGGTAATCTCATCGGATTTTATGTTGATCTTTTCTTCCATATACTGACTCTAACTTGAACGCTGATCCCGCCAGTGGTCGGACACGTGACGCTGATTCTGCAGATTTACACGGATTTCTAGCTAACAGATTCGTTTTTTATTACAAGTCCTCTTTTGAACACGGATCCGCCAGTGGTCGGACACGTGACGCTGATTTAACAGATTCTCGCAGATTTTTTTTGGGGATTATGCATAAACCAAAAATATTTCCTCCAGTTCCTCTTATCTGCGTATATCCGTTTGATCCGTGTCATCTGCGTTCTATCTAAAGTTCCAACTGATTCTTAACCAATGTATAATAGGCTCCCTTCTTTGCGCTTAGCTCCTTGTGGGTTCCCACCTCAACAACCTGGCCATCCTCCAGCACAATAATCTGGTCGGCACTTTTTACCGTGCTTAGCCTATGCGCCACCACCACCGAGGTTCTGCCCTTTATAAACTCCTGTAGATTCTCAAGAATTACCTTCTCGTTGTTGGCATCGAGCGAATTGGTGGCCTCATCTAAAAAGATAAACATTGGATCTTTGTATACCGCGCGGGCTATTAGGATGCGCTGCTTTTGCCCCTGGCTTAACCCGTGCCCTTCGCCCCCAATCTTAGTATTGTAGCCCAGCGGTAACGAGGCAATAAAATCGGAAATATTGGCAATGCGAGCGGCCTCAATCAACCGCTTCTTATCAACAATCTCAACCCCCGGCGCAATATTACGGGCAATGGTATCGGAAAAGATAAAGCCATCCTGCATCACCACGCCGCACTCCTCGCGCCAGCGGCGTAGGCTGTATGCCTCAAGGTTGTTGCTGCCCAACCGAATCTCACCATTGGCAATGGGATAAAAGCCCAGCAGTAGCTTTACCAGCGTTGTTTTACCACTGCCCGATGTGCCCACAATGGCGGTTTGCTTTCCCTCGGGTATGGTTATGCTAACCTCGTTTAGCACCAGCTCCGAATCGGGGCCCTCGTATCTGAACGATAGATTATTCACTGATAGTGCAGCATTATCGGGGATATCGGAAATGCTCGATGCTGCGGTATCCTCCTCATCGTCCCTAAGGTGTACCTCCCCAAGCCTCTCGAGGCTAATCTTGGCATCCTGGGTAACATTGATAAAGTTGATAAGCTGATCGATGGGGCTGTTGAGCTGCCCAATGATATACTGAATGGCCAGCATCATACCCAGGGTAAGGTTGCCCTCCACCACGCTCTTGGCGGCCAGCACGGTAATAACAATATTTTTCACCTCGTTGAGCAGCACCGCACCGCTCTGCTGGTACTGGCTAAGGGCAAGACCCTTAACGCCCACGCGGAACAGGCGCGCCTGAATGCTCTCCCACTCCCACCGTTTCTGCTGCTCGCACCCGCTCAGCTTAATCTCCTGCATCCCTTGGATAAGCTGAATAAGGCTACTCTGGTTGGCCGACATCTGCGCAAACCGTCGATGATCCAGCTCGGCACGTTTTTTCAGGAATAGCCATACCCACGTAGCATACAGCGCGCTGCCGATAAAAAAAACGGTAAAAATTTGAGCGCTGTAGAAAAGCAGCACCGCCCCAAAAATTACCAGGTTAACCAGCGAGAATATCACGTTGAGCGAAGTGCTGGTAAGGAAACTCTCGATACGGCGGTGATCGCCAATGCGCTGCATAAGGTCGCCTGTCATCTTGGTATCGAAGTAGCGCATGGGCAGGCGCATGAGCTTGGCCAAAAAATCGGAGATTAGCGACACGTTGACCCGTGTACCCAGATGCAGCAATATCCACCCACGGATAAATTCCACCGATACGCGGCTTAGCGTTAGCACCAGCTGCGCTATAAGCACAAGGTATATAAAGCTGATATTGCGATTGCCAATACCCTGATCGACTATACTCTGGGTAAGGAACGGGAATAGCAGCTGCATTAAGCTACCCAGTATCAAACCCAGGAATAGCTGAACAATCATCCGATGGTATGGGCGCAGGTAGCTGAACAGAAATCCGAAGCTACGGCGGTTGGGCTTCTCGTCGCGGGCCGAGTAGAACTCGGGGGTTGGCTCAAGTAGCAGGGCAATGCCCCTTTGCTCGCCCTCCTCGCTTGTTGAGAACCAGCATTGCGTAAACTCCTTTTGAGGATATTTAAGCAGCCCACCTGCGGGATCGGCCACATGAATAGTCTCGTTGCCCTTACGTCCCGATATTTTGTAAACCACCACAAAATGCTGCTGGTTCCAGTGCACAATGGCAGGCAGGGGCGCCTCGTTGCGCAGCTGCTCAAAGCTTAGCTTTACGCCCATGGTGCGCAACCCAATGCTCTCGGCAGCGCGACTAATACCCAGCATGCTCACACCCTCGCGGGTTATATGGCTACGCTCACGCAACGTCTCTAAATTGTAATGCTTACCGTAGTGGCGCGCCACCATCCTTAAACAGGTGGGGCCGCAGTCCATAGCGTCGTGTTGGGGGTAGTGGGGAAAAGGCATATTGAACGTGGAATAGTGAATGTAAAATGATAAGTGTAAAAGTAGGAAAAAACACCTTAATTTTCAATATACATCAGAAATAGTAAAAGTATTTATGAATTTATGTAGCAATATTAGATCTGGTTGAGAACTGAAAGCGGATGCTAACTATGCATTAAACAAAAGCAGATATTGGCTAAAACCGAAAATTATTGAGTAACTCTTATTCTCCCCATAGCTGCTTATTAAATTCCCCTACTTGCTGGTGGTTTCATTTTACTGGTTTGGAGTAATTTATTAAGCCTTTTTTCTATTAATAAAATGGGTCATTTTAAAAAATACTCGAGTACAATATCCTTTTCTGATAAAATACTTTCATGAGTTTTTTTTATATAAATATCTGGGGTAAGCCCCGCACTTGAATCGATACTACTACACGCATTAATAACCTTTCGATGTGCTACACCAAACTGAATGCTTGGAATTGATAAAGGAACAGTAACCAAAGATGTATAAGAAGTGATTCGACCATCTGTTTCTTCACCTACAATGGTAGCAAAATCATAGCATTTAGCTACCGCTGCTAAACTTACTGCTGCAGAGAATGTTTTTTTGTTGGTTAAAATAAATACATTCCCTTTGTATAAATCAGAATTATCACTTTTCTTCGAAATGTTACTTTTCAAAGCAAAAACTTCACCATACCTTTTAGTAAAAAAAGTAGAATATTCGTTGCTGTTAAGGTATGAAGTATCTGAAAGTTTACTCTTGAGAACTATTTCATAAAAATCTCTTTGGTATTTGCTTGACTTCATAAATGCTTGCCCAAAACTATAATCTGAAAAAGCAATGTGCTTCAAAATACATTTGCTTGGATAGTCACTTCCTCCGTTATTGCCCCTTATGTCAATGAGTATAGTATCTATTTTATTAGTATTTAATAATTGAAAAACAGAATCAATTTTTTGGCTATACATTAATTCAACACCTCGATCAACATCAAATGAAGGCAAAGTTAGCAATGCAATATTTCTATCTGGATGAAACTTAAAGTAAATTAGCCCATTTAATTCAATCATTGATTTTGAAAAATATTTTTTTCTTTGGATTTTAAACGAGTTATTAAAGTTTATTATATCCTTTATTTTTGCTGAATTAACTGTGCAAGTGAAGATTGAGTCGCTATCCCTCCTTTGATATTCTATTTCATATAATTCTTTCCCTTGGTTAACAAAAAACTCAAGAACCGCAAAATCTTCAATGGCCTTTCTTTTCCTAATTGATATATTGTCGCCAAATTTGAATGCAGATAAAGTGCTAACTAGGCTATCAACACTCACATTATCAATACTCCTTAACCTGTAACCAGGTTTTACAATGCTATCGAAAACGGGAATCTTTACATAAACACCACTATTTAACTGATATAAAGTAAAGGGGAAAATTCCCTTGTTCTCATTAAGACCTTTATTAATAAATTTTCCGAAAGGACATGTTAATTGTATATGGCCATCATTGAAAGAGTTAACAAGGGGTAAAATTAATTTATACAATTCCACTTCATCCATTTCATCAGGTAAACTTTTAACAGCGTTGTTGAAGAGCGAATCTACATGGTTTTTTCGGGTGGAATGGTAAGGATTTGGGTGAATAGTCTCAATAGAAGATTGAATTTCCTCTAAAAGGTTGACTACATCATGACGTTTATACGTGGTTAGTTCTGTTTCTTGACAATTGCAGTTAAGAGAAAAATGTAAAATTAGTAGGATTATTGAAATTCTTAAAGAAAGGTTCATTGTCATAGTTCTTTTAAGTTTTTAATAAAGTATTTTCTGTAACAAGGAATTATTCTTAAAAATGAAGGGTGTACGACAAATTTCCCATTTTCTTACGCGGCTTCTTTATTGTTGACAATAAGGCTTTTTACTTGATCCCAGTTGTTACTTTTTTTATAGGTTCTCAGGTTAGCCATTTGCTGCGCCCCTTTTA
>Ga0334901_1002065_pt1 | contig 18119 bp, 15 predicted proteins | sample GraSluR3_MG_3_FD_207216 | JGI IMG/M metagenome (GOLD analysis project Ga0334901, IMG submission 207216) | Sludge microbial communities from methane-producing bioreactor in Wageningen University, Netherlands - Granular Sludge_15_08-R3 | ecosystem: Engineered > Bioreactor > Anaerobic >... | reverse complement strand
CCGACACGAAGGGGCTTTTCTGCCCGTCCATGCTTGCCGTGACCGAGACGAGCTCGCCGGCGGGCAGGCGCAAGTCGCTCTTGCCCAGGGCGATGGCGTTGTAGCCCATCAAGCGCATCGACTCGACCGTGACCACGCTGAACTTCAGCTCGGCCTGGCGGCCGTAGCCCTTGATCAAGCCGCCCACGTCGACCGAGGCCACGGGCCACCCGCGCCGGGTGCGCAGGTCGTCGAACATCGAATGGAGACGGCTCAGACCGCCCTTCATGCGATCCAACCCGGCACAGCCGCACGGTTCGAGGTATCCGTCGCGCCGGCCGGTGATCACCAGCGCCAACTTCGGCGTCGGCCAGTCGACGAAAACCGGGCCGTTCACCTGGATCGGGTCGAAATCGCCCTGATCGCCTTTGCCCTTGCGCTTGCCTTTGCCGGTGGGGGCCTCCTCAGCGGCGGGCGGACGTTCGACCGCGGGCGGACGTTCGACCGCGGGCGGGCGTTCGGCTCCCGGCAGGGATCCCGTCGTCAACGGCCGGTCGGCCAGCGGCACGTTCCCGCCTCGTAACGGATTGACGCCCAGCATGGGCCTCTCCGAGGGTTCCACGGAGGGGCGGGTGGGCTCCCATCCGGTCCGACTCCCTGCCGTCGCTTCCTGCTCGGGGTGCTGTTGGGCCGGCACCTCCGAAATACCCCTCGGTCGAGCTGCTTGAGCCTCCGGGTCTGGTGGCAGGTGCCCGGGCTCCCGAAGCTCGGAAGACTCCCCGGGCGGTTCGTCGGCAGCCGATCCCATCGGAATGGAAGTCGGCGGAGTCGACTCGCCGATCGGGTCGCGTTGGTCGCGAGCGATGGGAGCGACATCGGGGACGTCGTCGGCCTCGAAGCGCCGAGGCGCCGACGAGGCCGAGTCGAGTGCAGGCCGCTCAACCCCCTCGGATGTGGGGGAGACAGGCCGGTCGGAGGAATCGGACGCGGCGGTCGAGCCGCCGCGATCGGGCCCTCCGCAACCGATTGTGGCGAGCGTCACGGTCGCGACCAGGCAACCGACTTCGAGAAAGCGCAGAAGCAACGATTCTGGCATGGTGACCACCTCAACTCCAGACATGGGACTGCCCACCGCGCCGACCGCTCCCACGTCTGCTCTGGTTGGACCGGGTCACCCTTCGACGGCGAACCGCACGAGAATGCGGAGTTCGGGGGTCTCGGGATCACCCGTCTCGAGAGTGATCTGGCCGAAATCGGCCTCGTCCGAACCCATGTGGTTCGCCGGTCGGCTCCCTTTCGGGATCTCGATCTTCAGGGGCGTCAAGCTGGCTTTCCCCAGTTCGCGTGTCGGCCCCACCTCGACCTTGAGCAGGTCGTCAGGATAGATCTGAATGGGCTTGTAATGCACCTCCTTGTGATTGGGCCCCCCGGCTCGAAGATAGATCTCGCGCCGGACCCCTTCTTGGCTCTTAACCATTCCCAGCGTGTACACGCCGCGGTCCTCGTCCCATCCTCGCGCGACGACGGAGATCCCGCTGGTAATGGTCCCCGAAACAGGGATCGCAACGGTAGGAACCTCTTCGTAGTCGGTTCTCAAGAGGATTTTCTGCCGAAACGCCCCGAGAGGCAAGCCTGGTTTTATGGTGACGTGGACGGCGACCCCGCTCGTGGCGTCCTGCTCTTCCTCGACTTCGTCGGGCGTCATCGGCTGGAGATCCACCTCGAAGAACTTCGAGTCGCTGGATCCGACCAGCTCATAGTCGGTGATTTCGAGCGGCTCGGGGCGGAAGGCGAACAGCCGCACCTTCGCGGTATAGTCGCTCCCCGCCGTGATCCGCGGAAGCACCAGCTCCGAAGGCTTCGCCTGGAGGGCGACCGTGATCCGACCTTGGATGGTCAGCCTCACGCGGCGGTTGTCCGGGTCGTTCGTCAGGATGGTCGCCGTTTGCTTGAAAGGGCCGGCAAGGTCCTTGCCGGTCCACTCGACCGTGACTTTGCCCGATTCGCCGGGCTCGATTTCCGTCGTGCCAAGGATGCTCGCGGCGCACTTGCACGTGGTCGTTCCCTTCTTGAGAGTCAGGGTCCCTTCCCCCACGTTGGCCAGCACGAAATCGTAACTACCCTTCGACTTGCCGTCCATAACGCCGAAGTCGTGCGTGTCCTCTTCGACGACCACTTTGGGTCGGCGATTGCAGGGAACCTCGGGCAGACCGATCGAATCTCCCAGGCCGTTGGCGGTGCCATCCCAGTGATAGCGATGCGCGCGAACCACCGCCATGCCCACGCCCGCGCCAACTCCCAACAGAACCGCCACGATGACTGCGATTTGCGTCTTCATCGTCGAATCGTCACCGGATATTCAAGATTGTTGCGGGCTCAAGCCGCGCCAGCCACTGGCCGGCCACGCGGCGAAGAGGTTTCGGAAGATCGGGCATGGGCTGCCCGATCGCGTGCCCGGGCGTCGACACCCACCCAGTATAGCACTTCACCCGGCCTTTCTGCCATTACGCCCGAGACCCTCCACGAGTTCATCCCGAAGTGCTTCGGGGAGCCTCTTGTCGGGATGAACGTTGAGGTCGTCGAGCTGGATGGCCCGCCGGGCGTGCTCGTCGAACGCCGGCCAATCGCCGGATGCCCGCAGGGCCCTGGCCAGTTGGGCGTGCAGGCGACTACTGTTGGGATACAGGTCCACCGCTCGCCGGAACGCGCGAATCGCATCGGGAAGGGCACTCGCATGGCCGGCCCGCTCGAAGGCGATCCAGCAGCCCTCTCCGTAGGAGTTCCAGGTCGACGCGGAATTGGGCGATCGCGCGACGGCTTCGTCCATCGCCGACCGGAAGTCGTCGTACGCGGTTGCATCGCCGCGCGCCAGCCGCCCGCGCGCCAGCGACGCCAACTCCCGCCACGGCGCGGCCGACAGGGGGTCGGCCTCGGCAGCCGCTCGAAGGTGCCCGACCGCCAGCCACGGCTGCTCGCGAGCCCGCTCGAGGTTTCCGGAGCATCGGAGCACGGGCAGGTAGGCCGTCCGGTAGCAGGCGAAAGCCAGGGCCAGCATCGCGGCCAGCCCCACGACGGCGGCACGGCGTGGCATGCGCCACGCATGGGAGGCGTCCCCCACGTTGAGCCCCACGGCCAGCAGCAGCCAAAGGCTTCCCGAAACGCTGGGAAAACCAAGGGCTCCGGCCGCCGATAAATGGATCAACAGCACCACGACACCGATCGCGGGCAGAACGGCCGGCAGCGGGTCGTCGCCTTCCACCCAACGGCGCAGAAGCCAACCGGCCGCCACCGCGAGGGGGAGACCGAGCAGAACCGGCAACGGCCCCGGCGGAGCCGCGCTCATGACGCCCAGCGGCATCGAAAGCAGGAATCCGCACGCGCCGCCCAGCAGAACGTGGTAAGGAAGGTCCCGTTCTTCGGAGAGCTTCGCCCGCTGCGGCGGGGCCGATTCGTTCTCTTCCGGCGGCGAGTGGCCGAGCACGCGGTACGCAAACAGGCCCAGCAGGGTGAGCAACGCCAGCAGACTCGGCGTTCCCGCCGTGGCCCAGACCTCGAGCACGAAGTTATGCGGATCGGCGACCTCTTCGCTTGCCTCGGGCAGCATGTATTGCGTGTAGGCCGGCTGGAAATTGCCCGGCCCGCACCCCCACAGCGGACGGTCGGCAATCATCGACCACGTCGACTGCCAATACTGCCACCGGTAGCCGAGCGATTTGGGGGCCTCGGTCAGGAGCCTCACGTCGATCTTCGCGGCGGCCACAATCGCCACGGCGGCGGCGCCCAACAGAACGGCCAGGCCGGCCGGCAGCTTCCATCCGACGCGCGTCTTCTTCGGCAGGCAGAACCATCCGACGAGCACCAGTCCCAGCAGCGCGGCCCCCCATGCGCTGCGGCTCTTGGTCAGAACCAGGCAGCCGGCGACCGGCCAAGCGCACAGCCCGACGGCCAGCCGGGTGGGCCAGCGATTCTCCCGGCGCGCGCCCACGGCGATGCCGGCGGCGATCACCAGCCAGGGCGCAAGGTAGCCGGCCAGCGAATTGGTCAAGGCGAACGTGGCCAGGGGGGCGGGGCTCTCCAGACGCATGGCGAACAGTTCCCGGTCGCGGGAGCCCGGCTCATACCACATGCCCGACGCGCGCAAGGCCGCGTCGGGATCGCGCATGAAGTCGGCCCGCATCTGGGGAAACTGGTAGAAATACTGGTAGAGCCCGTATCCCGAAATCGCCACGGCCAGGCAGAACATCACGGCCAGGGCGGCTTTGGCCTCGCGGCGCCCCACGAGGAGTTGCCGAGCCAGCAGAAAGCTCAGGCCCATGCCGACCCATTCCCAGAGCAGATTGACCGCGGGCCGGGGGCTGGCCCGCTGCACCGCCCAGAGCGCCGAGGCCGTGTGCAGCACCACGAGCAACAGCAGGGCGCCATCGGCCCCTCGGAAGCGCAGCGTGAAGCTGCGGCGGCCGAGGGCCCCCAACAACCAGAGCACCGCCAACGCGATCCAGAGCATGACCACCGGCATGCCGTCGCCCAGGACGGCCGATTCGCCCGCAAACAGGGGCCGGGCGACGAACAGGGCGATCAGTCCCGCCAGCAGCCAGGGACGCCAGCGATCGACCGCGGTCGAGTCGTCCGGCGCCGGCGGAAGACGGCCCGGGGCGGTCTCGGTCTTGCGCCGCCCTCTACGCTTGGCCATGGCGATTTCCCTGTCCGCGGTCGAGTTCCCGCCGTCCGGTCGTTTCGAGGATGCCCACGAGCACCAGGACGCAGGCAACCAGAAGAAGAATGATCAACGCCCCGGAGGCGCGCACCTGGTGCAGCAGCAAGGCCCCCAGGCCGCAGGTGGCCGTGGCCAGATAGATGGTCAGCACCGCCTGGGTCTTGGTCATTCCCAGCTCGACCAGCCGATGCGAGAAATGGCTCTTGTCGCCCACGAAAGGGCTGCGCCCGGCGCGCAGGCGTATCAGCACCACGGTGGCCGTGTCGTAAAGCGGAACGGCCATCACGCAAAGCGGCGCCAGCACGGCGTGTCCGCGAACGTCGTCGCCCCCGGCAAACGTGGCCGAAAGCGTGGCGGCCGCCAGGAGATAACCGATCAGGTAGGCTCCCGCGTCGCCCATGAACAGCCGGGCGGGTGGGCGGTTGTGCCCGAGAAACCCGACCAGGGCCCCGACCAGCACCAAAAGGAACCCGCCCACGAAATACTGCGGCTGGTTCGTGACGGGGTTACCGGCCAGGAGCATCACCGTGGCAAGCATGGCCGCGGCAATGGCGGCGACCCCGGCCGACAGCCCGTCCATGTTGTCGAGCATGTTGAACGAGTTGACGAGGCCCACGATCCATAGGACGCTCAGAACGCCGGTCACCAGCGGCACGTCGAGAAACAGGGTCGCTCGCCAGCCGAGCGCGACCGTGGCGGCGGCCACCGCCGTCTGCACGCCGAGGCGTAGCTTCCAGTCGAGCCCCCGTCGATCGTCGATCAGGCCGAGGATCAGAAGCACGGTGCCGCCGGCCAGCAGGGTCCAGAGCCTGCCCGACTGCTCGACCAGTCCCGGCAGATGGACCGCCACGTGCTGGGGCAGTCGCCAGGCCGCCGCGGTCTGGCCGGAACCGGCCGTCAGCCACCCCAAGGCGATTTGTCCGGCGGCGAGGGGGACGACGATCCCCAGCCAGATGGCCAGTCCACCGCCGGTGGGTACGGGCACGTCGTGCACTTTGCGGTGTCCCGGCTTGTCGATCAGGCCCAGGCGTCGCGCCAGGGCGCGAACGGCGTAGGCGCTTGTCCAAGCGATGCACATGCTGGGAATCGTGGCGCCCACGACCAGCCACACCATCAGCCCGCTCACGTTCTTCCTTCCTCCCGCAGCCGATGGTGCAAGTCATCGCGACACTCGGAGAAGAATTGCTGGTAATCGTCCCGCTGGTAGTCGGCAAACGTCCAGGGGTGCGACTCCCAGCGGTGATGTCGATAGTGCAAGGTCACTTCGGCGTAGATTCCCCGGTCGAGATAAATCCGGTGGCAGAAATCCTTGGTCGAGGCCAGCACGAGCTTTCCCAAGGCCACGTAGCCGGGATCGAGATTGAGCGGCCGCGACTCGCCGTGACCGCCCCGGCCGGCATACTCGGCCTCCCAGGCGTTCGTCTGAAGCTTGCGCTCGACCAGTCGGGCCGGGTCGATGAGCGGCTCGAAGGCGAAAAACGTCTTGCGAAGTCCGGCCCCCATGGTCGGCTCGTAATATCGGGTCTGGGAAAACTCGAACGCCTCGCTTTCGCGCACGATCGACCCCCACGCCTCGGACGCCCGCTGCCGAGCCCAATCCAATGCGGCCCGGTGCCGGCTGAAGGCCGCCAGGAGCAACAGCACGGGCGAGGGGCGACCGATCTGGCCCATAGCTGGAAAGGGGTTTCGGAAGAGGACCGTTGCGGAACAATCTTCCCATTCTAGCACGGCAGCCCGATCGCGTCGCCAACACCGCGATTCACGCCGGGCACTGCGGGTTGTGAGTCCGTCGGGCGTGTCGGCGCGTCGCCGCAACTCGTCGCATCCGGTGGCTCACAGCGTTGGCAGGGAGCCCTCCGCCTGAGGCGGCTGGAGGTCCGACGACGACTTCCCGCCGAAGCCGGCGACCGTGCCCACGGTGATGGCCCGGCACTGGGTGCACTCGAGGCAGCGGATGCAGGCAAGCTCGCCGGCGCGATTCTCTCCGCGGCCTTTGTAACGGCAGAGCTTGCGGCAGAGACTGCAATCGCGGCAGCGATCGGGATGGAATCGCAGGAAGAAAAACGAGACGCGGTTGAACAGCGAGTAGATCGCGCCCAGCGGGCAAAACAGCGTGCACCACGGCCGCCAGGTGAAAAAGGCGGCCGCCACGATCGCGACCAGGATGACCGCTTTCGCCGCGTTGGGCCAGACCAATTCCTTGCCCTGCGCGGCCAGGCTCGCCGTGTAAGGCAGGGCGGCCTCGAGGGCCCCGGCCGGGCAAAGCCGGCAGAAGAACAGCGGGCTCCCCTCGCCCAAGAAGTAGGGAACCGCCAGCACCAGCCCCACCAGCACCACGTAGCGAAACGCCCCCATCCATCGGGGCAACTCGAACTTGGGCGTGGGCACGCGGGCCGCCAGGTCTTGAAAATACCCGAACGGGCAGACCCAGCCGCAGATGAAGCTGCCCAGAAACGCCCCGACGATCAGCAGCGTGCCCAAGGCGAGAAACGGAAACAGGTGCAGCGCGCTGAAGTTCGCCAGCACCCCGATCGGGCAAGCGAACGTGGCCAGGGGACACGAGTAGCAGTGAAACACCGGCGAGCACACCGTGTGCATGCGGATCGCGAACGGGTCGAGCCAGGCCAGCAGAAACGTGGCCTGGATCCACGACCGCCACCCGGCAAGCCGGGCCGCCAGAGGTCTTCGTTTGCCGCCGGCCATGGACACCATGACCTCCTGTTACTTGACTCACGTGGGGCACAGCGACGGGATATCGCCGTGGTACGTCCTTCGCAGCTTGCCCGTCTCGAGAAGGGCCACGCCCCCGATCGTCACCTCGAAGACGATCGTCGACTCGGGCTGCTCGTTGGTGACGATGATCTTCTGCTTGACCGTGGCCAGGTGAGGCGGCAGTTCCATGAACGACGGGGGAAACATGCCCGGCGGGCCGTCGAATCCGCCCGGAAAGCCCGGGTCGCCGGGGAAACCTTCCGGCGCGTCGGGCATGGGCGGCGGCGCCAGCGAGACCTCGATCTCCTGCTCTTCCTCGACCGGCACGACGTGATGCTTCGCCCCATAAATGACCGAGGCGACTCCCGCGGCCAGCACGAGACCCGGCACGATCAGCCGCGACAGAATTCTCCCCATCGGCAAGCTCTCCCTCTCTGTTCCGGAGCGAAGTAACCCCAGTGTGCACCGGGCGACGCCCGGTTGTCAACGGCCCACGGCCGATGACGCCCGTCTGTCAGGGGGTGCACAAGAGCGAAAAGAGAGCGAAAAGGTGTCAGGAACCTTTTTGCGGAGCAGAAACGACATGGAGTATCGCCGGAACCTCCAAAAAGGTTCCTGACACCTTTTCGCACGCCCAAAAAGGTTCCTGACACCTTTTCGCACGCGCACGTCGCACGGTTGGGCCGGGGTGGCGCTGCAACGCACGGGTGTTGTGGTATAATAGGCAGCGGAATTGGCTCCACCTTTCCCACGCGAGGCCGATCATGGCCAACTGGAAGGACGTCAAGCTTCGCTCGGCTCGGGAGATCCGCAAGGCGTACATGCAGTTGATGGACTTGCGGTACTACATCCTCAAGTATCGCAACCGCGACGGCATCATCGCCAACGAAGGCCAGGAGCAGTGGGACAAGACGCTCGAGGTTCTCGACCGCATCGAACACAAGCACGACCGCGAGTATCTCCAGATCCTCGTGAAGAGCCCCGAAGCGCTCGAGGAAATCACGCTGCGGCTGGAGACGATGATGTGGATGATGGGCGGCAATCTCGAGCTCGAGTTCAATCCGCCCGGCGAGGCCTCCTCGGACGGGCCCTGGATGCCCCGGGCCTCGTACAGTTTCATCAACCCGACGGGAATCTTATCGCGATTCCAGTCGGCCAAGACCGACTGAGGCGTTTCCCGACGGCCTCGACCGTCGCGATCCGGGCGAATCGCGTAAGCCGAGCGATTGCGCGGGTCCGCGATGCGCGGCGGCGCCCGCGGCGCCGGCCGGCCCCCCCTCGAACCTTGGACAACCGGAGAACACAATGACCCGGCGAACGACGCGACGGCGCTTTCTCCAGGCGGCGGCTTCGGCCGGCTTGGGAACCTGCGTCTGGCCGGCGCCCCGCGTGGCGGCGGCCGGTCTCTCGGCCCATGAGAAGCTGAACGTGGGGGTGGTCGGCGCCGCCGGCCGCGGCGGGGCCAACCTGAACGCCGTGGCTCGGACCGAGAACATCGTCGCCTTGTGCGACGTCGACCAGCGCCGGCTGGCCCAGGCGGCCGAACGGCACCCCGGGGCGCGGCAATACGCCGATTTTCGCCGCATGCTCGAGCAGAACGACCTCGACGCCGTGGTGGTCAGCACGCCCGATCACACCCACGCCGCCGTCAGCGTGGCCGCCATGACGCGGGGCAAGCACGTCTATTGCGAAAAGCCGCTGGCCTCGTCGGTCTACGATGCGCGGCGCATGGCCGACACGGCGGCTCGCACCGGCGTGGTCACCCAGATGGGCAACCAGGTGCATGCTTCGGATCACTTGCGTCGGGTCGTGGAGTTGCTCCAGGCCGGCGTGCTTGGGCGGGTCGAGAAGGTGGTTGCCGTGTGCCACAAGGTGCTGCGCCACTCGGGCGGCGAGTTGCCGACGGACACCCCGCCGGTGCCGGAACACCTCGACTGGGACCTGTGGCTCGGCCCCGTGCCCGAGCGCCCGTACCATCCGTTCTACCACCCGGGCACCTGGCGCGTGTTCTGGGGCTTCGGCTCCGGCAATTTCGCCGACATGGGCTGCCACATTCTCGACGCGCCCTGCTGGGGGTTGAACCTGCGCTACCCGATTCGCGTCGAGGCGGAGGGGCCGCCGCCGCACGCGCACGTCGCGCCGAAGAGGAAAGTGGTGCGTTACCAGTTCGCGCGCGACGAGGGCGGCGCGCCGCTCGAGGTGGTGTGGTACGACGGCGAGTCGGCGCCCGCCGGAGAAATCATCGAAGGGGTTAACGACGGCGTGATGGTGATCGGCGAGCGCGGGCGGTTGATCTACAATTTCCGCGGCGGCGCGACGCGTCTGCTGCCGGCCGAGGCGTTTGACCACGCCGAGCTGCCGGAACCGTCGCTCCCCCGCCCGGAGAACCACTACGTCGAGTGGGCCGAGGCCTGCAAGGGGCGCGGCACGACCTCCTCCGACTTCGGGTACGGAGGCGCCTTGACCGAAATGATCCTCGCGGGGGTCGTGGCCTACCGGGTCGGCCAGCCGTTGGAGTGGGACGGTCCCGGCGCGCGGGCGAAGAACTGTCCCGAGGCCGGGTCGCTCATCCGGCCGCCGGCGCGTGCCGGCTGGCTCCCCGAGCTTTGAACGCCGCGACGCCCCTCGCGGCGATGTGCCCGCCGGGGCGGCGGCTTCCGCGGCAACCAACCATGCAAGGCAATCCCATGACGATTTCGACACGCGCGTGGCGCGACCTGCTTACCCGCTGCGTCGCGGCCCTGACCATCGCCTGCCTGATCCCTTGGGCATCCTGGGGCCGGGATGCCGGCGCTCCGCTCGCCGAGCCCAATACGCTGAGCGAAGCGGAGCAAAGGCTGGGCTTCCGATTGCTCTTCGACGGGCGGAGCGACGCCGGCTGGCAGCACGCCGGCAACTGGGTGGTCGAAGACGGCGCCCTCTACCGCAAGCAGCGCGGAGGCGACCTCACCTATACCGCGGCCAAGGTGCCCGACGATTTCGAGCTGCGTTTCGAGTGGAAGGTGTCGAAGGGCTGCAACAGCGGCGTCTATTACCGACCCGGACAATACGAATACCAGATCCTCGACGACGCCAACAGCCCCTACGGCGAGAATCCGCGCCAGAGCGCCGCCTCGCTGTTTTTCTGCATGGCGCCCTCGAAAGACGCGACCCGGCCTTTCGGCGCGTGGAACCAAGGCCGCATCGTCGGCAAGGGCACGGTGATCCAGCACTGGCTCAACGGCGAGAAGGTGATCGACTTCGACTACACCGATCCCCGCTGGGCGCAAGAGGTGGAGTTGCTTCGCATCCGCGGGGCCGACCTTGCCGCCCGCGGCGCCCACCTCCGCTTGCAGGACCACGGCGACGACGTCTGGTTCCGCAGCCTGCGCATTCGCGCCATCCCGCCCGACGAGCAGCTTGAGCGTTCCGCGTTCACCCCGATGCCCATCCCCGAGGAAGCCCTGCGCAAGGAGCACGAGCGCGTCGAGCGCATGCGGAAGGCGCGCCCGCAGCGCCAATAGGGAGCCCCGCGCCAGCGAACACGCAACCGGGAGACCGTGATGGCAACCTTTTCGATGATTCGACGGCCGGCGTTCGCCATGTGGACGGTTGCCGCGGCACTCTGCGCCGTGTCGGCCGGCGGCACACGAGCCGACGAGCCTGCCGAGCGATTCGGGCCGCCCGCGTCGGCCGACGACGGCGAAACCGCCTTGCTGCCGCCCGGGTGGGATTCCCTCCGCGCCGGCGATGCGGTGCTGGAGCGGCTGATCGGCGTTACCGCGCCGCACGTGCGGGGCGGCACGAACTCGAAGCCCACGTTCAACCGGTTTGGCCGCCTCTACTACCTGGGCTGGCAGGACGCCCAGCGGGTCGACGGGGTGCGGCGCAGCGTCTTCAACATCGACGTCTCGCACGACGGCCAAGCATGGCAGCGCAAGTACCGCTTCGAGACCACGGACGCCTTCGAGTACCCGACCTTCAAGGAGCACGACGGAACGATCTGGCTGACCATCTCCGGGCGGAACCAGCGCACGATCCTGTTTGGGAAGCTGGAGGCGTTGTAGAATTCGAACGGGCGAGCCCTCCGAGGCTTGCGAGCCTCCCGCGCGGCGGGCCGCTTTCGAAATCGCCCGATCCGACCGTGGGCCGGCGCGTTGCCCTACCCGGCGGATCCGCTTGCAGGGAGTGCGTCGGCATGAGGGAATTCGCACAGATCACGTGGGACGCTCCGCTGCGCGACGACTGCCGCGCGCTGCTGGCGCTGGCCTTGCGCGAAGACCTGGGCGGGGCCGACGATTGGACCAGCTCGGCCTTGGTTCCCGCGCAGGCCATCGGCCGGGCCGAGGTGGTGGCGCGTCGAGCGGGGATCGTGGCCGGCTTGCCGGCCGTGGAACTGCTCGTCGAGATGGTCGACGCGCGTCTGGGCTGGCTTCCGGCGGCCGGCGACGGCGACCCGATCGAGCCCGGCGCCCGCATCGCTCAAATCGAGGGGCCGGCCCGCAGCCTGCTGCGCGCCGAGCGGCCGATGCTCAATCTGCTGGGCCGCCTCTCGGGAATCGCCACCCTGACGCGGCAGTTCGTCGAGGCCGTGTCGGGAACGAAGGCTCGGGTCTACGACACGCGCAAGACCACGCCCGGCTGGCGGCGACTGGAGAAGTACGCCGTTCGCTGCGGCGGCGGGCGCAACCATCGCACCGGGCTGTTCGACGCCGTGCTCATCAAAGACAATCACCTCGCCCTGGGGGCCGACGCGACCGATTCCGCCGCGCGGTACACGCCCGCCGAGGCCGTCGCGCGGGCCCGCGAGTTCGTACGGCAGCGTCTCCCCCAACCGGCGGCCGATCGGGTGATCGTCGAAGTCGAGGTCGATACGCTCGATCAGCTCGACGACGTGTTGCCGGCCGAGCCCGACGTGGTGCTGCTCGACAACATGACGCTCGACGAGCTTCGCGAGGCGGTGCGCCGCCGCGACGCCCGGGGTTTCGGCGCCGAACTCGAAGCGTCGGGCGGAGTGAGCCTCGCCACGATCGGCGCGATGGCGTCGACCGGGGTCGAGCGGATCAGCGTGGGCGCGCTGACCCACTCGGCGGTTTGCCTGGACTTCGGGTTGGATTGGCTCGCGCGCGGGCCCTAATACACCCCCGCGCCCGGCGAGGGAACGATCCGTATCCGGTGGAACTCCTTTCCCAAGGGCTCGTAGTACTCGCGCTGAAGGATCGGGTCGAGCGTCTCGGCGAAGCCTTCCCTGCCCAGGACGATGACCATTCCACCCAGCCCGGCCCCGCTGAGCCGGGCGGCCATGACGCCGGGGCAATCGCGACAGATGGCCACCATGCGGTCGATGTTCGCCGTGCTGACGTGGTAGTCGCCGGCCAGCTCGTGGATCGGGGCGTGCTCGCTCTGCATCGCCGCGAGCGCCTCGTCGTCGAGGAACTTGCGCCGCCGGTCGCTCCCGTCGACGCCCTCGGTAACGCGGTCGCCCAATTGCGACACGTTGAGCATGTCGGCGAAGGCGGGCATGTCGCCCTCGGCGAGCACCGAGGCCGCGTCGCGGGCGCGGGCGCATTCGCCGAACCCGAAGGCGGCCACGTCGCGGACGTGGTATCCGCCGGCCGGCTCGCTCGCCTGCTGGATGCCTGCCCGAAAGCTCTCGGCGTGCTCGCGAAACAGCGCGAAGACCTCGGCCTGGTTCATGGTCGGCGGCACGGTTCGCAGGAAGGCGTAGACTTCGTTTTCCGACAGCAGCGAATCGTTGATCACGTCGCCCAGGTACACGCGGCGATGCCGCGCGTCGAGGTCGGCTCGCCGCGACATCAACTGGGTGAACCGTCCGGGGCGCCGCTGGGCGACGAAATCGGTGGCCAGGGCCTCGGCCGCCTGGTACGAGATGATCGGGGCGTTGAAGGCCGTCTTGAACGGCTCGACCGACTTGTTGGCCGCGTCGCCCGACTGATACAGCTCGATCTCGTAGCCGGGAGGGATTTCGGCCGGTTCGAGGGCCCGGAGCTGCGGGGTGGTGATGATCGGCTGGATGGCGCCGCGCCGGCAGAGCTTGATGGCCGCCTGGTCGCCCGTACCGCCCCGCGTGCCGATGTACCACTCGCCGTATCCGTAGATTTCGAGCAGCGTCTCGAGCGAGAGGTCTTCGACGCCCCGGGGATTGCAGCGGAGAAAGACGTCGGTCGACAGCACGACCACGGCCGACGACGAGGCCATTCCCGACGAGGGCGGCAGATCGGAATCGAGCAGGAAGTCGGCGCCGGCGAATTGCCGCCCCCACGGATAGCAGAAGCACGCGGCGTAGAGCGGGCCGCAGGCGAAGTAGTTGATGAAGTGCCGGCCGCCGCGGGCGGCCGCCTCGTGCTCGGTCCAATCGAGCCAGTCGCCCAGCGACGCCAGCGGTCGCGGGGGCAGGCGTTCGGCGAGGCGGAATTCTCCCTCGCCGAAGCTGCCCGTCAGCGATCGGGCCCGCACCAGGTCGTCGTCGCGCCGCGAGCAGACGGCGCGGATCCGCTCCTGGGTGGCCACCGGGTTGACGATGCCGCCCCGATGGTCGATGTGCATACCCATCAGGTTCACCCGGCCGGGCGATTCGTAGAGGCCGATCGGCCGATCGGCGCCGAACCGCCTGGCGAACTCCTCGATGAGGCCGGCGAAACGCCGCGCCGACTCGGCGGCCGGGGCGCGCGCGCCGTGCCGCGCGACGGCGAGTTGCAGGAACGGGTTGTTCTCGCCCCGGGCGGCCGCCGCGGTCAACGCCAGGTACTGCTCGACGGCGAGTTCACCGATCTCGTAAGGCATGGCTCACACCCGGCTGGAGTCGACGCGGCTCAACTCGATCACCCCCGCCCCGATGGCGCGGTTCTTGAACAGGGTGCCCGCATCGTACAGGCCCCGGTCGATGTTGCACAGCCCGTACGCGACGCAGTGGGGCCCGATAAGCGTGCCCGGCGCGACCACGCTGCTGCAGCCGATCTGCGTCATGTCGCCCAGGACGACGCCCATCTTCACCAGGCCCAGATCGTAGCGCGCGCCGTCGACGGCGATGACCACGTTGGTGCGCCGGTCCCGGGCGCGCAGGCCCTGGAAGATGCCCAGGTTGGCCGCCGTCACCTGGTTGCCGAAGTGGGTGGCGAATCCGCAGAGGCTGTCGCCCAGATACGAGGGATGCGGGAAATTGGCGTCGTTCATCATGACGACGTTCTTGAGCTCGCCCCGGAAGGCGGTGCCCCCCGAGTTCGATCCGACGATCACGTTCCCGCGGAAGTAGGCCCCCTGGCGGATCTCATTGGCCTCCATGAGGATCGTGGGGCCCTTCAGGCCGGCGCCCGGCTCGACGAGCGTCTCGGCGCCGACGTAAACGTCGCCCTCGCCGGGATAAACCACGGCGCCGAGCAGCCGGGCTCCCCGGTCCAGACCGATCGTTCCGGGCCGGTCGGCCGAGGCGCTGCCCACGACGTAGGAGGGATCGAACTCGGCCCCCTCGGCCACCACGGCGCGGAAATGGCCCGTGCCGCGCTGGGGGAAGTCTTGTTCGGTCAACAGGCGCACCGAGCCCGACCGGCTCATCTCGTCGATCTTCCGGGCCAGCCAGGATTTGGCGTAGGCGCCGATCTTGCCCAGCACGTCGATGACCGATTTCGCCTCGGTCACGAGCGCGCTGTGGGCGAACGGATGGGCGGCGAAGTCGAAGTAGTAGTCGGCCCGAAGCTTCTCGGGCACTCGATCGGCCGGCAGGTCGGATAGTCGGATCACGTCGGACATGGTCGCGTTTCCTTCGGGATAGAGAGTCGCACTGGATTGGTTTTGCGCGGCGCGCGCCTCGGCGCAGGACGGATTGCCGATCCGTCCTACGTTCGTGTTGCCGGGCCTGGCGCGATCAACGGCACGAGGCCAGCTTGTCGAGCACCTGGTCGTGGAGCCGCTGGCTTCGGCTGGCGACCACGTCGTATTGGGTGTGGCAGTCGTCGGTCTCGAGGCGGAACGGGTTGCCTTCGAAATCGGTGACCACGGCCCCCGACCGGACGGCCACGTCGAGGCCCGAGAACACGTCGACGAAGGGCTGCTGGACCGCGAAATACACGTCGACCTGGCCGGTGGCCACGTCGACGAATCCGAAGGGGCCGCCGTTGGGATAGAACATCTTGAACGAGTAGACCAGGTCGCCGTACCGCTCGATGAGGGGCTTGAGGAACTTCTTCGGCTTCAGGCCGTACGACTCGATGCAGGCGCCGCCGAGGTCGCCGGGGGCGTCGCCGGCCGTCGCCTGGCGATAGGCCTCGTCGAGCGGTCGCTTGTCGACCAGCCGGTCGCCCTCGCTGGTGATCAGATAGGCGCCGGTCGAGTCGGCAAAAGCGATCAGGTTTTGGGTTACGTCGCCCGTGGCCGTGCTCAGGGGCGTGAAATCCTTGGCGAAGAAGGCCAGCGAGGTGTACCACCACAAGGGCAGTTGGCGCTTGAAGAGCCAGCTTCCGTCGAAGGGGTCGGAAACGCAGTACATGGGCTCGGCCGCGACCTGGAGATTGACGTCGACGCGGTCCGACTCTTCCGAGAGCATGACGATCGGCCGTTGGAGTTCCCTGAGCCGCTTGATGTAGCCGCCCTCGGTGGCCTCGTCGACGCCGAAGACGTCGGGGTCCCAGCTCTTCCAGTCGCCCTGGCGGGTCTGGATCGTCTGGAGCCCCGCCGTGGTTCCCTTGAGCGCATGCACCGTGTCGATGGCCTCGGCCACCGCCGCGACGTTGAAGGCGGTGAGCTTCGCCTCGCCTTCGAGACACGCGAGCCGTTTTGCGAATCGATCGTCGCCCATAGGATTCCTCCTCCCGTAATGTGGGCTGCCTGGAACCGGGTAAGACGAAACATCGTTTCACCGGGGCCGATTCTAGCCGTTTTTCCAGACACCCGCCATAACCTCGCGCCGGGCAAGCAGGGCCGGGCGTGACGCGCGCGAGGGGATCCTTTACGCGGGCGTGTGGGGCACGAGCGAACTGGTCGTATGGGATGACGCTTTACCGTGAGAGTGCCGGCGTGGCCGGCCGCGACAGGAGGTGGTGCCAAGCCCCCCAGATCGTCTCGGGCCGGGCCAACTCCCGTTCGAGCGCCCGCCTGGCGCGGACGGCGATCTCCATGCGCAGCGTTTCGTCGCGGGCCAGTCGGGTGGCGTGCCGGGCCAGCTCGTCGTCGCTGTCGGCGAGGAAGCCCGTCCGGCCGTGGTCGATCATCTCCCGCCATCCCCAGCGGTTCGGCGCGACGACGGGCACGCCGCAGGCCATGGCTTCGAGCCCCGATCGGGGCCAGTTCTCCGCCGCGCCCCCGCCCACCTGAACCATGCCGTGCAGCGTGCCGAAGAATTGCTGGGGCGTCTCGGCCCGGGCGGGCAAGCACTCGGCCCAGTCGGGCGGACGGCCCAGCTTCTTCTCCACGCGACGGTCCCAGGCCATCAGCCGCGCCGTTACGGGATGGTCGATCGCCCGGTAGATCGTCCAGGTGTTCGACGCATACTTGTCGGGGGCGGCCCGGCTGATCCGCCCGACCACGAAACGTTGCCCCGGCTCGTGCCGCCGGGGTCGGAACGGGAACTCGTCGCAGCAGAACGCCCCGCGAATGCGGTGGCATTGATCGGGCCTCACGCCGAGGCGAGCCAGCCGGGGCTGCAATCGGCTCTGCTGATACCGGCTCTGGAACACGTAGGCGTCGAAGGGCCCGCGCCGGCGATAGTGCCGTCGTTCGTCGCGAAACAGCCACGTCATGCAATTGACCCACACGATCCGGCAGCCCAGATCGCGGAACCGGCCGGCATGACGCAGGAAGTGGGCGTTGCAGAACGCGACCACCGTGCCGCCGCGGAGGCCCGGCACGTCGGGCAGATCGTCGGGCCGGGTGGGAACCGTGCGGCATCCGATCGCCTCGAGCCGCGCCGCCCACGGCCGGCTCGGCTTCCCGTTGGGCAGGAGCGTCACCTCGACGCCGTAACGCCGCCACAGGCGCACCGTGTGCCAGCACTCGGTGTTGGCTCCGCCCACGTCGCCCGGATAACCGGCAACGAACACGGAGAGCGGCGACGGGGAATCGCGGTGCATCGAATTACCTCGGGGACTGTCCCGCTCTTCGCGGCGCGAGAAGCGATGCCCGCCCAACCGCGTCGCCGCCGCGAAAGCGGGACTGTCCCCCTCGCCCCCCCTCGCGGCGCGAGAAGCGATGCCCGGCCAACCGCCTCGCCGCCGCGAAAGCGGGACTGTCCCCCTTGCCCTTCCTTCGCTCGCCCTTCGCACCCCTCGCTCTTCGCGGCGCGAAAAGCGATGCCCTTCCAACCGCCTCGCCGCCGCGAAAGCGGGACTGTCCCCCTACCCGGACGATCCGCCGAAAACCGTGTCCATCAAGAGCACTTCCCAGCCGGCGTCGAGGTGCGAATCGGCCATGCGCTTGGCGTAGCCGCGCGAGCCGACGCCGGCGTCCCACACGTCGAGGAAGTCGGCCACGGTGAACTCGACGCCGGTCGTCACATAGCCCTGGGCAGGATCATAGACGACCAGGTAGGCCTGGGCCGTGCTGGGGACGGCCGGGTTGCCGTTCGGCACGAGGGCGGTCTTCAGCTCGAAGCGCCACAGGTCTTCGGCCGGCCCGAGAATCTCCCAGCGGCCGCTCTGCCGGTTGAATTGGGCGTAGACCCGGTCGCCCACGCCGTATCGGGGCACGCCGACGTCCCCCGGCTCGAGCCCGTCCAGCGCAACGA
>Ga0334901_1002061_pt1 | contig 18164 bp, 13 predicted proteins | sample GraSluR3_MG_3_FD_207216 | JGI IMG/M metagenome (GOLD analysis project Ga0334901, IMG submission 207216) | Sludge microbial communities from methane-producing bioreactor in Wageningen University, Netherlands - Granular Sludge_15_08-R3 | ecosystem: Engineered > Bioreactor > Anaerobic >... | reverse complement strand
ACGATGCATACGCATGTTTCATTGAGAGGTTCAGCGAGCGGGTGGATGGGGCTTTGGGTGCGCTGACATCTCACACGTTCCTAAACTACTCTAGCTTTGCCTCTCTTCGACAAGAGGTGCTCATTCCCCGGGTGAGCGTTCGAACTGCGGCTGATTTCGGATTGGGTGTACTCGATGCCATGGTCCGAACCGTTGCCTTTACATTAGAGCCACTGCCAGTCCATCGCTCCGTGTTCTTTCGCCTGCTTGAAACGAACGACAAGCAGGCGGCTCTTGAACGCCTGCTCGACAGCCTGCACGCCGCCAAACACGATCCTCACATTTACATGGCTAATCAATCTCTCTTCTCATCAATACCGAACTCCCCGTTTGCATATTGGCTGCCGAAGTCACTTATCGATCGTTTTGCCACGAGTCACACGTTCTCAGAGGCGACGGATAGTCGCCTTGGATTGCAGACAGCAAACAATGACAGATATCTGCGGGTCTGGACTGAAGTCGATTCATCCGATATCGGTGCCGATGGTTGGGCGTTCTACTCGAAGGGCGGTGATTTTCTCAAATACGATCGGCCAATTGAACTCGTCGTGGACTGGCGAGGGAACGGCAGGCACATTCAGGAAGCGTATGGCAAAGCTGTGCGTTTACGTGACCCGGACCAGTATTTCAAGATGGGGGCAACATATCCGCTCGTCAATGAATACGGGATGAATGCCGCTGCCCTACCGGCGAACTGCGTTTTCGACAACACTTGTCCATCCGTATTTCCTCGAAAGCACTTGTCACATGCGAGTCTTCTTGCACTTCTGAACAGCCGTGTTGTTCAAATGCTCTTTCGGTGCCAGACATCTACTCGCCACTGGCAGGTCGGCTACCTACGCACTATTCCTTGTCCTAATCTTGACAGCAACATCGATCGGCATCTTGCAGCCAAAGTGGAGGAGGCGTGTAACGTTCAGCGGTCTCTTCTGGATGACAACGAACTCTGCGTGGACTTTGTCCGGCCTCACGTATGCGTCCAGGTTCACGATGACAGCAGCTTTACGGAGGCGCTGAAGCGGACGATTCTCGATAGGGATATAGCGATTCTTCGACTGGTGGAGATCGACTACACGCTTGAGGAAGCGATCAACAACGCATACGGCCTCACCGAGAAGGAAATTGCCGCACTTGATATCGGCATTGGCGCTCATCCGTATAAACGAGTGCGACACAACGACTCAGGCGGCAGCGATAGTGCTACATCTGATCCGCTTGAGAACGAGGGCGGACAGTCGGTAGAAAGCTACTACCGTATCACGCTGACGCCACTGGAGCAACTGTCAGCGTCTCGTGGTATTACCCCGGCAATGGCACATGAAGTTCGAACGACTTCCGAGGACATTCTCTCGGACGAAATGCGGAATTGCTGTTCAAGTCTTCCGGCCTATTGCCTTGGGTGCTGCTTTGGGCGATGGGATGTCCGGATTGGGGCGGACTTTACGCTTGTACCGAGACGACGGGGTACATTCGACTCGCTTCCACGTTGTTCTCCCGGTATGCTGCAAGATTCGAGAGGCTATCCTGCTACTCGAACTCCGGATGACTACCCGTTGCGAGTCGATTGGGATGGCATCATGGTGGACGATCCAGAGCACCCAGATGATATCGTCCAACGGATACGAGAGACACTAGAAATTCTATGGCCAGAGCGATCTGACGAGATTGAAAAGGAGATGGACTCCATATTGGGCGTCAAACGGTTCCGTGATTACTTACGCAGGTCAGGAACGGGTGGGTTTTGGGATGATCACGTCAAGAGGTACTCAAGCCGTCCCCGTAGGGCACCGATCTACTGGCTGCTCCAGTCATCGAAGAAGAACTACGCTCTCTGGCTCTACTACCACCGGCTCGACAAGGACATGCTCTTCAAGGCCCTGGTGAACTATGTCGAGCCGAAGATTCAGCGGGAAGAGAACCGCCTCGCTGAACTCCGTTCCCAGAAGTCTTCGGCGGGTGAGTCCGGCAAGGGAGCCAAGAAGCTCGACCGGGACATTGAGAAGCAGGAAGACCTGCTTTCCGAACTACGAGACTTCGCCGAGAGACTCCAGAAGGTGGCGAACTTGCACATCGTCCCCGACCTCAACGACGGCGTGGTTCTCAACATCGCTCCGCTTTGGGAACTCGTCCCGTGGAAGGAAGCGAAGAAGTATTGGGAGGAACTCCTCGACGGCAAATACGAATGGTCCTCCATCGGCAAGCAACTGCGGGAAATGGGACTGGTGAAGGTCGGCTAACGGTGAAGGAAAAGAGCCATGGCAACCGGTGTTGTTACCACACATCTGCACGATTTGATCTCCAAACAGGTCGAGGATTATCGGCTCGTGGTCTGGTACGACTCGGAGCGGGTCTACGAAGACGTTGCAGCGGAACTACAACTCCCGGCGACCACGGTTGCCCAGTACGACGGCAGTTTCCTCCAGCTTCGCCGTGACATCGACCACCTGCTGGGCGGGGAAGAGCCGCCACGGCTGGTCGTCTACGTGCCCGAAGACCAGGGAAACACGCACCATGCCCTCTCCGAAGTAGAGGCCGCTGGCGTCGTCATCCAGCCCGGCCAGCAACCGCCGCAGCGGAATACCCGACTCTCCATCGTCGCCCGAAACGCCCTCAAACCGGTCCTCGGCGAGGAGACCGCCCATGATGTGGAGAAGCAGGTTGAAGCGGGTAAGCTGACGCTCAAAGACTTGAACGCCCTGGCTCAGAAAGGCGGCGAGATCTCCTCGGGCGTGGTTTCGCTGATCTTCGGTACCGGGAACCCACAGGAGGTCGCCCTGGCCTTCCTGGGGAGCGAACGATTCGACAAGGACATCGGGAAGAAATCTGCCCAAGGCGAGTTGTACCGCCTGTTGGGCGTGGCCTTCGACATCGAGTTTCCGGCCACGGCGACCCTCTCCGAAAGCCGTGAGAGGCTGGCAAAGCACGTCCTGGTGACGGAGCTAGTCCGGGGGCTTGGCGACTCCGTTCCGTCGTCGCTCGGGTCGGTCGAGATCGCCTCGACACCCAGCGGTGTCGATTCCTGTATCCGGCTGGCAACGACATGGCGACAATTGCGAGACCACCGAGAAAGCTACGTCGCCACCGCCACGAAGGTTGAAGAGGAATATGCCCTCGGGCAGCTTGGATTCGACCCGGCTCATCTGGCAGACCTGGAGACGTTCCTGGCCCTTGAGCGGTCCTTTTTGAACCACGTCGAGCAGAAACTCCTATCGGGTGCCGATTCCGATACGCTGGACCTTGCCGAATCCCGGCTTTCACGGTTCTGGTCGGACGTAATGCCAGCCGTTCAGGCCCACTGGGCGCTGATCGCCTCGGCCGCCGAAGTCCTCCTGGAGGCCGACCGGGTAGCCAAGGACTTGAAGAAGGCCCCTGCGACAGTGCCAGCACTGATCAAGGCGTATGCCGAGGGCGACCGGCCCTGGTGCCTCCTCGACACCCATCACCGGCACATGGAGAGCCGATGGCAGAACTTCGACCCGAGCGAGGGGCACGACGGGCTCGAAAAGCTGGTTGTCAAAGCCCGGCAACGTTACATGCAGGTCGGGTCCGAGATGGCGAAACATTTCGTTACGCAGTTTTCGAAGGCCAAGCATCCCGTCAAAGGCATTGGCCGTCAGCGGGACGTTTTCGAGTCACAGGTCAAGCCGAAGCTCGAAGGCCAGAAAGTCGCCTACCTGTGGGTGGACGCCCTTCGCTTCGAGATGGCCCGTGAACTGTGCGAGGTGCTCCGAGCGGATTTCTCCATCGAGTTAGGAGCAGCGGTGGGAACCATTCCCACGATCACCGAGATCGGCATGGCTTCACTGCTGCCAAAAGCCAGCCAGGGCAAGGTCGTCAATGTCGGCGGCGGGAAGTTGGCCCTGGACATCGACGGTACGGTGGTCAAAGACCGGAAGGATCGGGTCAATTTCCTCAAAGCACATGCTGGCGTGCCCGTGTTTGACGCCAAGCTGGAAGACCTCTTGCCGAAGCCGACGAAAAAGGTCCGCCAGGGCATCGAGAACGCTCAACTTGTCCTGATCACCTCCCAGGAAATCGACGAACTCTGCGAGCAGGACAACATCTCGCAGGCCCGTCGTCAGATGGACGGCGTGCTGGTCGATCTCCGCCGTGGCGTGCGGGTGCTCGCCGATCTGGGCGTGAAGGCGATTGTCCTTGTGGCCGACCACGGGCACCTTTTCGCCGACGAAATCAGCGACGACATGAAGATCGATGCCCCTGGAGGCGACACGGCAGACCTGCATCGCCGAGTCTGGATCGGCGTCGGCGGTACCCACGAATCGTCCTACCTGCGGACATCCCTGTCGTCACTCGGAGTTGAAGGCGAGTTCGACATCGCCACGCCCTGGAACTTCGCCTGCTTCAAGGCGAAAGGAGGAGCACGAGCCTACTTCCATGGCGGCCTCTCACCGCAGGAACTCATCGTCCCGGTGGTGTCCATGGCTCCTTTGGCTCAGGCTGTAGGTGGACCGCCCACGGCAGTAAACTGGACCCTGACCACGGGCACGCCCAAACTGACCACCCGGTTCTTCTCCGTACAGATCACCGGACGGCAGGCCGGACTGTTTGCACTGGAACCGCCCAAGGTGCGGGTCGAGATCCGAGCGAAGGGGAAGCCGATTTCCCGGCCGGTGAGCGCCTCCTACGGCTTCGAGGATGCTACGGGCGAGGTGCAACTGCGGGTCCGGGAAGACGAACCAAAGGAAATTGAGCCAAACACGGTTGCCATGATGCTCATCGAGGAGGTGGTCCAAAAGACGGTCAGCGTGGTCCTCCTCGACGCATCCAGCGGCCTCGAACTGGCGACCCTCGAAAAGATCGAAGTCGCCATTTCCCTGTAGAGGATGAGTTATGCCTGAGCTTGATCGGAAAGCCACCTCGGTCTTCGGCGGAAAAGTCGTCCGCAAGGATTTGGTGCGCAAGGTGAAGGTCGGGGCGAACGTCCCGGTCTTCGTGCTGGAATACCTGCTGGGGAAATACTGCGCCACGGACGATCCTGCGGCGATTGAAGCTGGCTTGCGGGTGGTGAACACGACGCTCTCGGAGAACTTCGTCCGTCCCGACGAGGCCAATGCCGTTCAATCGAAAGTGCGGGACAAGGGCAAATACACGCTGATCGACAAGATCAAGGTCCGCTACCTCTCCGACGATGACAAGCACTGGGCCGAGTTCGTGAACTTCGGCCACAAGTTCGTCCATGTCCCCGAGCAATACATGCGGCAGTATGACCGGCTCCTGATGGGCGGCATCTGGGCGCAGGTTAGCATCCGGCACCAATACGACGAAGAGGCAAAGGGGAAGCGAAGCCCTTTCTGGATCGACGATCTGAAACCCATTCAAGTGGCGTCGTTTGACCTCGACGAGTACCGCCGCTGCCGCACGGAATTCAGCACCGAAGAATGGATCGACCTGCTTCTGCGTTCCATCGGCATGGAGCCCTCGCATTTCGAGCGGCGACTGAAGCTGCTCTTTCTCATGCGGCTGCTACCTCTGTGCGAGCACAACTACAACCTCGTGGAACTGGGGCCTCGGGGGACCGGCAAGAGCTATGCCTACCAGGAATTGTCACCATATACGATCCTGCTGACGGGGCCGACGACGGTCGCCAACCTGTTCTACAACATGGCCTCGGGCAAGATGGGACTGGTCGGGATGTGGGATGCGGTCGGATTCGACGAAGTGGCCGACCTCCAGAAGATGCCCAAGGAAGTGGTCACGACACTCAAGACCTACTGCGAATCCGGGAGCTTTGCCCGTGGCAAGGAATCGATGTCGGGCATGGCGTCCATCGCCATGTTCGGCAACACGAATCAGCCAGTCGAGGTGATGGTCCGCTCGTCCCACCTGTTCGTTCCCATGCCGGACGTAATCCGGGAGGACATGGCTTTCCTGGACCGCATCCACTACTACCTCCCCGGCTGGGAGGTGCCCAAGATGAAGGTCGAGTTCTTCACCGACCACTATGGGTTCGTGGTGGACTACTTGGCCGAGGCCCTGCGGGAACTGCGGAAGCACAATTTCACCGAGACTATCGACCGATTCTTCTCGCTCGGCTCGCACCTGAACGCCCGAGACGTGAAGGCGGTGCGGAAGACGGTCTCAGGGTTGATCAAGTTGGTGTACCCTCACAGCGAGGTCAGCCGGGAGGATGTCGCCGAGTTGCTGGAGACGGCCCTAGAAGGGCGTCGGCGGGTCAAGGAACAACTCAAGAAGATGGGTTCGTTCGAGTACCACCAGACCTCGTTTTCGTACATCGACAGCGACACCCGAGAAGAACGCTTCGTCGGCGTACCGGAGCAGGGCGGGAGGGACATGATATCGACGGACCCCCTGGCTCCGGGTTCGGTCTACACGGCGTCCGTGGACGATCAGGGCAAAGTCGGCCTCTACCGGCTCGAAGTCGGCTGCTCACCGGGCACAGGCAAGCTCAAAATCACCGGTGGCGTTGAGGGGCCAATGAAGGAGTCCGTCCAGCGAGCCTACGCCTACCTGATGGGCCAAAAAGGAAAGATGGGTATCGCCCAGTCTGTGGACACGACCGACTTCCACGTCGAAGCCATCGACCTGCTGAGCAACCGGGTTCCCTGCGAAGCGGGGATGGCCCTGGTCGTGGCCGTCTACTCTGCCGTCAAGAAGCACTCGGTTCTCCCCGGCCTCCTGATCCTCGGCGACATGAGCATCCAAGGCAACATCAAGTCCCTCCGGTCTCTGGCCGAGCCCTTGCAGGTCGGCATGGATAACGGGGCACGTAAGGCCCTCATCCCACTGGAGAACAAGCGGCACTTCCTAGAGGTGTCGGGTGATGTTGTGGAGCGAGTTGATCCGGTTTTCTACTCGGACCCGATGACAGCGGCGATGAAGGCGTTGGGGATGACGTAAGGGGAATCGTCGATCAACGGAGCAGGTAAGAATCTTCAAAGCAATACACATGCCTTCGGGATGGAGAAAGACCGATGAACGAAGAGCTTCTGAATCAACTCCTCGCAGGTCATGACGAGTGCGTTACGTGGCAGGACACAATCCCACGCTTCGAGTTGGTGACCTTCAAGTCAGATGATATGCGGGGGGCAATCGGTGGAACGCCATTCCGCAAGTTCGAGTCCGTTCCGCAAACGAAGGAGTCGAAGCGAAAACAGAACGACTCACCCAACTTTGATCCATACGTTGACACGGTGTTTGATTATCCGAGTATCGTGAAACGTGTCCGCAGTAGCTCGGAGGATGCCATTCAGCATTTCAACTGGCATCTCACCGTGCAGGTTCCCTACTGCCGGATGGACTGCTGGCACTGTTACAACCCCAAAACGGTTTGCCAAACTGGTATTGGCAACATCCGAAAAGTCGAGGGAGGGACTAAGGCATACACAGCCACGGACATTCTCAAAGAGTTTAGGACACTCCGCAAGGAGGGGCAAGCGAGGGGGGAACACTACAACGTGCTTCGAGTGAGCGGTGGAGAGCCGTTCCTCGTTCCTGAATTGATTGCTGAGTTGCTGGATGCGATCAGCAATAGTCCCCACCCGGATGATCCCAAAGCCATTTGGACTGAGACCAATCTTACAACTTGGGCAACGGTCACCGGTGGTGAGTCTCTGGTTAGCAGAATAGCCAAGGGATACCTGGAGAGAACCAACAAGGACATCGCTACAATACTGCGGACGCACGCCGAGCGTTTGGTTGTCCATCCATGCTTTCACGGTCTGTCAGACGACAACCTGGCGCATTGTACCGGAATACAGCCAGGACTCCTGTCGTTCAAGGATCTTGTGGATGGCTTCAGGGCCCTACATGGCCTGCAACTGCATCTGTATCCCACCATCATTTCCGAGGCCAGCGACCCGGACTACGTGGAGGAACTGTTCGCCGAGCTTTATAACATCAGCCCGGTTTATCCGTTGAAGCTCGCCCTCATATCGGTTGACTACTATCCACCAGTTGCAGAGCGTTTCCGTGCCCGAGCCCAACAGGTCTCGGTTTTCAGCCGCTTTGCGTGTCAAGCGAGATGGCAGAAGTTGCTGAAGCGGTACTATGGGGTCAGCTATTCCCAAATACCCAGACCGTTCGTTGAAGGAATGAGTGCCTTTCCGAAGCCCACAGAGGATGCTGCCGTCCGGGATTCGGGGTGCGCAAAGTATGATCCGCTTCTTATATTGCTGAAATCCGACATACGACCAGAGTATCGCCAGGAGCTACTGACGATCTTGGCTGCACCGGTGGGAACACGGATTCGGGAATCATACGATGTCAAGCACGTGGAACCAACGCTGCTGGGACGGTTGTGCGTAGAAACGGAGAGTTTCTGTCAGTTCACGCCAAACGTTCTGCTCTCATTCACAAACAAGCAGAAGAGTTTCACATGCATTCCCATAAGGCAGGCCAAGCTGATTCGGATCGACCGAACGGAATCACTCATGAGCTTTGAACTCATTCTCGGCCCGTATTTGGTTCCGCATACCGATGGTGGGGTGTCCGGGACAACAAGTGACTTCGAGGAAGTGATTCAGGCTTTTGGGCGGCGAATGTCCGACTACTTCGGCGTCACTCACACATGGGGTAAAGCTGGTAAGAGCGCATGGGTTTTTCTGGGTGAGAGTGCTCTTCTCAGCGGATGGGATTTGAAGCGGGGTTTTAGTCCGGTTGGCCAGAATGGAGGAGACGGATGGGGCACTGTGCTGAACATGCTCACTTCATCCAAAGGAGCAAGTCACTTCCTTGATGAACGCAACGTTTTCATCAGGCTCCTACCCATATTCCCTGAAACTGCCAGTGGTGACAATGTGCCGGTTTCTAGCTGTGAGGTGAACGCTGGTTCGCCGGTGAAGTTGCATGAGGGAGACAAACGTGCGTATAGGGTGACATTCTCAATACCACGCTTCGAGAAATACCAAGGCGACCAAGACAGAGACCGTCTGCTAAGCGGACGCACACTTCGCATTTCTTCATCCACGCCATCGCTCGTAGTGGAAGGCTACCAAGCAAGGCCGCTGCCGAAGTACGGAGACTTCGAGTTTGTTGTTCGTTGCTCAAGGTTGGAGAATGACATACCAGCAAAGGTGGTAATTGAGGCTGAGGACCAGTCGTGTTTTTGTCCGAGAATTCAGTTGGAGTTCTTGTTAAAAAAAGAAAACCCCTCCGAGTGCTAAAGGCGTTCTGTGTGACGACCACGGTGCTCGGAGGGGCTTTGCTGGCAAACTCGACGCTGAACAAGGCGACGGCACTTGTTTGTGTATCACTTGTCGTCCTCACAATTGGTTCGCTCGGGCTAATGGTGCCGGAATACTCACAGCAAGGAAGCGGCCTACGAAAGGCGGAGGAGTGGGTGTTCCGTTGTTGGGACTTAGTGAAGCAGAAACTCAGTTTTCGTCGTCGGAGGAGAGCAAGAAGCAAGTGATCGAACCCTTTGACGGCATTTGGGGGGATGGAGAGTGGGTTTCAGTGGCTTTGCGAAGCCTGCAAGATCACGCCCTGCGTCTTGGATGCTGCGATATCGTCTCCAGTTTCGACGGCGGTCGGTGGACTGAAGATAACGTCGTGTGGTGACGGGAAGTGATCGATGAGCATCTTTTCCACGTATTCGACCGGCGAGAATCGAGTCACTGCTTCATTCCTCGCAGTGCTCCGGTCACTGTCGCTCGACCGGATTCAACGGATCTTGGGTGCCCTCTTGGAGCAATCAGAATTTGAGCTTATCAAGTTCCAGAACCAGCCCTCGAAGGGCGGGGCGGGAGTCCCCGATGCAATCATCCAGACGAGTTGCCGACTTCTCATCGAGACCAAGACCAAGCCGAATGCAGTCCGTCCTGATCAGCTAAAGCGGCATCTCAAGCGGCTCGATGCGGCAACCGAAACCACCAGTCTCCTGCTCGTGCTGACGCCTGACACCGCTCGGCCCAATGCTTTTGAGGCTCTCCAGGACGACCGGCTGGTCTGGGCATCGTTTGCCGCCCTCGACCAAGCCATCGACGAGTTGCTGGGCGATGATGCGGAGGTCGTATCGGAACGGGAGGCTTTCCTGCTTCGGGAATTGCAGAAAATGCTGATGGCGGAGAACTTGATTGGCACGGCGAACGATGTTGTCGTCGTTCCCGCTCGCCATGCCTGGCCCGAGTACCAGAAGTACCATGCCTACATCTGCCAAGCGGATCGTCCATTTCAGCGGGTCAGCCGTCTGGCGTTCTACTCCTTCGGGCAGATCTATCCCCTCGTGCCGAAGATTATCGAGTCCCACGACCACGTGGACTTTCTTCCCGAGACACACAAGGGCAAAATGAAGGCACTGATCGAGTCGGCGACAAAGGACGGAGCGAGGAAGGAAGGGACCGCCTACAAGGTGATGTTCTTGTCGCCCCCCGACTCGCCGGACACGCTGAAGCTGGAGGCTCCCATACCCAACGATCTGACATCAAAGGCCGGGCGGGTCACGGCCTTCACCCAGAATCAACGGTACGTGGCATCGGAGCGACTGAAACGGGCGAAGACCACCTCGGACTTGGTGGAGGAGTGACGGCGGATGAAAGAGCAAGGCTCGTGCTGTAGACCACCCGTCGTGGCTGGGTGTCACACCTCCCAGCCGATGCAGACGGTCCAGCCGTTCCCAGAGCACGGCCTGCTCGCCGACAACCTGGATCTGCCTCTTCAACGCCTCAGAACACGGCTCCTGAAAGTGCGAAGCCGGACGTATTCCTACGTGGTCCGCAGCGTCAAACTCGACCAAAGTACGCTCCGTTTCGAGCAGCGTGGCTCCGCCCCGAATTTCCAGGGCGACTGCCTCACTCTCTGCACCTGCAAGCACCAGATGCGTGCCAGCCAGTCCCCCAACGATTGGGAGGATAACGTATGGCTGGCCGGGTTCACCGGGCGGACGATCTACGACGGCACCCACTGGCTCTTCTATCTGGCGAAAGTCGAGTCGGCCCACGAGTCGCACAGCGAGTTGTGGAAAAGCATGGACGCTGCTGTACGACAGGCAAAGGCAGCACATCTCTATTATTTCGGCGACGTGTTCAAGCCGAAGGTCTCGGGGCTCACAGGTAGCGCCCGGTACTCGCCGACCCGGTACTACACTCCACCCAAGCACACGCACCGGCGAGATCGGCACGATACCGGCTGGCATAATGACATCAAGTACCACCTCGCCGACAGATATGGGCATCCGGCACTGCTGGTGGCCGATCCACGTCTGACCTTCCTGTGGGACGAGCCAATGATCTTCCTGAAGCAGGATCACTGCCGCAATTACCTGAAGTGGTCGTCGCTGCAAGATGTACTCGCCCAGCTAGGGGAGGCGACGTGATGCCAAAGGCAGTCTTGCTTCGTGTCGGCATTGACTCGGGCAGCGGCGGCATCCAGGGACCGCTCTTCAGCGACGGATCGTTCGAGTATGTCTGCATTCCCGACAACAAGCGGGTGAGCGTCCACAAGTACGGTACCTGCGTCGGCCGGAACGGACTTCCACACTCGGGATACTTCCCCGTGAGGCAGCGGGAGAAGGTCGCCCAGCAGCATGTTCACCTCGACCCCGAGTTCGAGACGTTCACCTACGGCGATCCAACGGCTCCGAAGCGTTCCCTGCGGAACCTAGAGAAAGGCGACTACCTGATCTTCTACGCCGGATTGCAGAAATGGCACGACGGCACTGGCTGGTATCGGAACGGTCGCCCGGCCTTGTACATTATCGGCTACTTTGTGGTTGAGATGGCCGGGCTGGCTACTGAGCTTCCCAAGAGCACACTGCGGACGGAGTTTGCCCAGAACTTTCACGTCCGGTACCCGACCGTGTTCAAGGTGCAGCGGGAACAGTTGGTGCTGGTGAAGGGCGGGTCGGGCAGCCGTCTTCTGGAGAAGGCCCACCGAATTAGTGCCGAGGGGAAGGATCAGCGGGGCAAGCCGTTGAAGATATTGTCGCCAGCGATGCAGAAAGTGTTTGGGAATTTCGGCGGACGGGTCTCGATTCAGAGGAGTCCGCCTCGTTGGGTTGAGCCGGAATACGTTGAGAAGGCGATCACGTTTGTAAAAGGGCTCGAATAGCTGCCAATCCGGCTGTGTTCAGGTAGGTCTGCATCGTTGCATCTGACTCGCAAGAGTGATTCACCATGAAAGAAATTGACACCATCGATGACTTCCTGGCTTGGGTGAGCGATTCACCCGAGTCCACACCTGCCGCAATCCAAGATCTGAATTTGGGAGGCTTGGCCGAGGCGATCATCAGCAAGTCCTTTCCAGATTCACTTTTCCTCTCCTGCGAGATGGATGCGTCGGTCGCCGGGCACATCGTTCAAAGCGGTGGCGTCGTCATTCCCGATCTGAAGGGATTTGACTTTTCGGTCCATCGTAAGGCGCTCTACTCTGTCGGCGAGTTGTTCGCCGGGTTCAACATCAACGACCCCGATGGCTACGAAGCGACTTACGATTTCAAGGTTTACAGGCAATACTGCTGTCAGGGAAAAACTCCTCGGCACATCAATACCAGCCTTGCCCGAAGACTTCACGACCATTCGATTACGGATGCGTTGGAGGAAGAGCTTCAAGGTCGCAAAGTTGTGGCCGTCATGGGCGGGCACGGCATGGAGCGTCAAGACCCTTTCTACGCAAAAGTAGCACACCTCTCTCGCCGTCTCACAAGAGAGGGCTTTCTAATGGTGAGCGGTGGAGGACCGGGAGCCATGGAGGCCACCCATCTGGGCGCATATTTCGCCTCCCGAGAAGAGGCTGAACTTGATGCGGCCATCGACATGCTGAAGAAGAGACCGGAGGGGGCGCAAGCGGGTCGGGAGTATGAAGACAAAGACTGGCTGCATCGTGCTTGGCGGGTACTGGAAAAGTACCCTATTCCCAACGGCACACAGAATCAGTGTAAGAGCGTCGGCATTCCGACATGGCTCTATGGGCACGAGCCACCTGCTCCGTTTGCCACTCATATCGCAAAGTATTTTGCCAACAGTGTGCGGGAAGATGGTCTCTTGGCAATCGCTCACCACGGAGTCATCTTCGCCCCTGGAAGTGCTGGAACGACGCAGGAGATCTTTCAAGACGCTGCGCAGAATCATTACGGCAGTCAGGGTGTCTATTCGCCCATGATTCTCTTCGGCGAGGAGCACTGGACGCAGATTGTCGGTCGCGGCCAGAAAGGGAGCCACTTTCGCGGCGGAAGTGCGCCGGGTCAGCGGTTACGCGATGGGGCGTGGAATGGAACAGGGTGAGATTGGCGGGGGGATGGGAGCCACGGCGGGGTGATGTTGGCGGCGTGGCAGAGCGCAAGAGAGGCGGGGTGGAGGGGGAGACGCTGCACGGCTGCCCAAAGATCAAGGGCATTGCCTTGGCCGTGGCAGGCGAAGCACTGATAGACTTGCCGATCAAGCTGGACGGAGAAGTCGAGGGCGGAAGCCGACGGGCAGCCGGGGATAGGACAGGGGCCGCGAAGCTGGGGACCTCTCCGCCGGGTCGGTTGGAAGCCGATCCATTCCAAGATCTCGGTCATGGAGACGAGTCGGCGAAGCTGGCGATAGTCGATGCCGGGCATGAAAGCGGAAGCGGCGAGGCGGTTACGTGGCGTCGGGGTTGGGCGGATTGGGCGGCTTCTTAGCCCGGTGGGCGCGGTACGACTTGCCACGGATCTTCAGGAGGACGGCTCCATCGACCACGCGGTCCAGGAAGGCCATGGCCAGGGGCGGATCGCCCAGGTAGTCGCTCCACGCCTCGAAGTCGATGTTGGTGGCCAGGGCGGTGGAACGCTTGCGGCTGCGAGCGTCAATGACCTTGTAGAAGAGGTTGGCGGCCTGGGGGCACTCCCCGCGTTCGATGCGGTCGAAGCCGAATTCGTCGATGATCACCAGGTCGAACCGCGCCCAATAACGGACGCGGCAAGGCAGGCTTTGTTCGGCCAACGCCTTGCGCAAGTCATCCAACAACGCGGCGCTGGTGGTGTAACGCACGCGATATCCCAACTCACACAAGCGCTTGGCAATCGCTTGCAAGAGAAAACTCTTTCCCACGCCGCTTTGGCCGACCATCACAAGGTTCTCCCCGCGGCGAACGAACTCGCCGGTGGCCAACTGCTCGATCTGCGCACGGTCGATTGCCGGGGCGTTGAACTTCCAATCGAAGTCACTCAAGTTTTTGTCCTCGTGGAATTTGGCGTCGCGAATCCGCCGCTCGATGGCCCGCTGGCGGCTGCGGGCGGCAGGTTCGCCCAGGATCCGTCCCAGGAAGTTCAGGTGCGCAAGCCCCTCCTGCTCGGCACGGGCTAATGCGGCGTCGAGCGATTCGGCAGAAAGCGGCAGCTTCAGCGTCTTGGCGTCGTCCAGGACCCGCTCACGCAGGTTGGCCACATGGCTGGCCGTCGTCGTCTTCGTCGGGACCGTCTTCTTCGGTTTGGTCATGGGGGTCGGACTCCTCGAAGAGCAACTGTTGATAGTCCGTCGCGGGCCGCGGCGGTGTCGGATCGTCAGCCAGCAAGTCCTTCAGGCGTGCGGCATCTTCTTCCGCCAGGCGTTCCCAGCACGTCTTGGGGCGCGCCTGGACGGCCAGGATGCGTTCGATACTCTTCGCGGCGAACGCCCCGTAGCGCACCGCGCGATCCAGGGCGGCCAAAAGATCATCTCGCCGATAGGTGCCCAACAGCCCCAACACCTTCTGGGCCTGGTCCCAGCCGCAGCGTTGGGTCCTGAGCAGTCCCTCCAGGAACCGCACTCCCCGTGGACCCAACTGCGCGAATCGCTCCCGCAGAGCCTCACGCCGTTGCTCGAGATCCCGCGGGGGAAGATGTTCCGCCAGACGGCGTTGCTGGTGCCGCACCGTGGGCCCAAACCGCGGGTGCCGAACCAACGGCTCCAGTCGTGGACCGTAGATCGTCACGGACTCTTCGGTGATCCGCACCGGCAGCACCTGACCGATGTACTGCCATGGCGCCGAATAACGATTCTGCCCGTAGGATACCATGCCCTCGGCGTCCACGGTGCGATACACGACCTCGGCCACCTCGTAGGGTTGCTCCGGCAAGGGAATCAGGTGCGGCAGTTCTTCGGCGTGAAGGTCGATCGGCCGGCGCCGCGTCTGCCGATGCACACGCACGTCGGCCACTTCCCTGAGCCACCAGGCGGTCACTTCGTTGAGGTGGTCCAGCGAGCGGAACTCCCGCCCGCTGAGCAAGTTGGTCTGGGCGAAGTAAAACGGCCTCTCGACCTTGCCCTTCGTTTGGGCCCGGCGGGGGCGACAAGCCACCGGTCGGAAGCCGTAGTACGTGGCGAAGGCGAGAAAGCGGGTGTTGTAGATCGGCTCACCGTCCTCGTAACGGGCCACCACGACCTTCATGTTGTCGTACAGGCAGGTGGCCGCCACGCCGCCGAGGTGCTCGAAAGCCCGCACGTGCTCGCGGAGCGTGGTCTCCAAGTCTTGCGAGGCGGTAAAACGCAGGTACTGTCGGCGAGAATAGCCCAGCACGTAACTGAACAGGTTCACCTTGCGGCGGCCCTCCTGGGTGAAGTCCAGCGTGTAGACGGCGTAGTCCATCTGGGCCTGGACGCCAGGCCCCGTCTCGAACCGCTCCACCGGCAGCTTCCGGCCCGACCCGCGTAGTTCTTTCACGCGTTGGCGGAGAATGGTGTAGCCGCCCGCATAGCCCAGCCGGCGAAGTTCCTCCAACAGCCGGACCACGCTCATGTCGGGATACCGCAGCAAGTAATCCCGGAGTGTCTCCTCATAAGCATCGACCAAGCTCCGGCGCCCGTCGCGCGGCTTGGGCAAGCCGGTTGTGCCTGTCGCCCGTTGCTGTTGGTGCCGGGCGATCACTCGTCCCACGGTCCTCCGCGAAATACCCAGGTCCCGGCCAATGCCTCGCATCGGCTGGCCGCCGTACCAACGGCGGAGAACCTCGCTCCGCACCGCGTCGTTCATGGAAGATGGATCTCCTTGAGAAAGTCCTCGGTCAGCTCGGCCACCGTGAGGGCCTCGCCCACCAGCCGGACAAACGCCGGTTCCAACACGCCCCGATCGCACAAGGCCAAGTCCCCGCGCCCCCGATGCCGCAGCCAGTTTGCCATCCGGGCCAAATGGTCCAACAGCGCCGCCAACGGGCGGCTGACGCGATTGCCCGCCACGCTCAGCCGAGGGTCCCAGCCGCGGACCTCTCCGGCCTGGGCCTCTCGCAATGCTTCCCGCGGTCGCTCGACCACGAACGCCGCCTTCTCACGGGTCCCCGACGCCAACAGCAAGTCCACCACTCCCCGCAATTCGGACGCCGTGAGCGAATGCCGCCGCCCGGCCTGGAGGGCTTCCTCCTGGTTGCCCGCGGGCAACCGCACCAACTGCCGCGCCATCGTCGGCGACAACAGCCCCAGACGCAGGTCGTCCTGGGCCCCCGCACACAGCTTCTCCATCATCGCCAACCGCCGACAGACCCAACTCTTGTGACGCCCCAACAGCACCGCGACCTCGACCTGCGACAGCCCGTCCTCCCGCACCAACGCCTGCACCAGCCACGCCTCCTCCAACTCCCCGAAGTGCCGCCCCGTGCGGTTCAGCCCGTACATCGCCGCCTTCGCCCCTCGCTCGTCCACCTCGATCCGCCGCGCCGACAAGCTTCCAAAACCCTTCAGGCCCCGCGCTGCCGCCAGCCGCTTGAAGCCGTCCACGAGCACCGGCACCTCTTCCCGGAGGCAGACCACCAGCGGCGACATCTGCCCGTAGCGGCGCAGGCTCCGGGCCATCGCCTCCTCGGCCTCCAAGACCTGGAGGCGATAGCGTCCGTATCGCACGTCGATCTGCTCCAAGGGCAACGCCCGGAACTCCTCGGGAGCCCAGTTCGACACGGCACACCTCGACGGCAACAACAATGCCTCTTCTCGTCCCTACTGCTGGAACCCGTACTTCCTCGGCCCGCCATGGCCAGCGGTCGTGGAATCTATCGCCCCGGCTGCCAATGCCACAATATGCGACACCTAACGGAAGCCATCCGGCGGCCCACGAAACCGCTCCCAACGTTCCTCCTCCGAAACGCGAGGACGATGCCGGCCCCAGCGGGCTTCACGCTTGTGAACGCGCCGTAAAGCCTCACGGCACAAGCACGAACAGAACTTCTTCAGCGGCGAGCGACGCTCCGGCGGGAACAACTCGTAGCAACCGGGCCGGCAACAGGCGATTTTTCCAAAATCCGCCGCCTCCTGATGGCCCTCGCGCGACGCCTGCGCCTCGTCGCACGCTTCCCGCCGCTGACGCACTCGCTGGCGATACCGGCTCGCTTGCTGCCGACGACACTGCTTGCCATGCTCGCTGGCCCGATACCGACGGGCCGCCTGCCACCGCGACCATCGCCGGGCCGCCTCGCGGCACCCTTCGCTACAGTACCTCGCCAGAGGATGATGCGGAGAAAACCACTCCTCGCACCCCTTCATAAGACAGATCCGCCGACGGCAATGGCCCGGGCCTTGCCGCCGCGGCGAAGGGCAACCATGCTGGAGATGGACCACGGGAGGTATCGCTCCCGAAGGTCAAGTCCCGGCAGCGGAGTCGCCTACTCCGCTCCGGGACGTTTTGGATGCTTACCTTCCCGGTTCCTCTTCCTTCCCGTTTCGCTACCCCTGGTCCAGCTTAATCCACTCCCAGCCCCCTCTCCACTTCTACCGGCCGACCTCTGCCTCCTCTGGCCCCCTTCTCGCCGCGATCCGCTTGCGCGCGCAATCCCGCGCCGGCGCCGCGAAACTGGCTCCCTCTCAAGCCGCTACCAACACGCAGATTCGACCGGTGTGGCCACTCCTGGCGAAGGTGGCAAAAGGAAAAGAGTACGGCGAGCTTATCGCCCTGACGGACTCGGAGCATGAAATCGTTAGGAGGATTCGGATGTTCGATCCGCAGGTTTACGCTGCGCCGCCTGAAGAAATGGAGTTTGGCTGCGAACGGTAGTGGGCCAATCGATGCGAGCGCAAAGAAACGGCCCTCCAGCAGGTGGGGCAGAAGCCTGCGGAGGGCCTCGGGGAATAGAGATTTCCTATTCTCTGATCGGCAACCTCAAGACCTGTTGATTAGTTGGGCAGCGCCACTTTGATGAATGATAGCATCGCTAAGTGGTTTTGTGAACGGGACTTAGGAGCACGCATCAGAGTTGGGGTTCCAGCAGGGGCCAAAAAAGACGA